>Ga0105347_1000148_pt1 | contig 33709 bp, 59 predicted proteins | sample EasRivMeERMLT890_FD_89677 | JGI IMG/M metagenome (GOLD analysis project Ga0105347, IMG submission 89677) | Soil microbial communities from meander-bound floodplain in the East River, Colorado, USA - East River MetaG ERMLT890 | ecosystem: Environmental > Terrestrial > Soil > Floodplain | place... | reverse complement strand
GTGGCATCGCCGCTCTCCTTCTGTTTCGGCTTGCCCCAATCATGCTTGGATATCCAGGCACCCCGAATTTTGAAAAGCATTATATACACGTCATTTGGAACTGTGGAGAGCGCCGCCGTGTCAGCCTTACCATTGAGCGTCTGTAGCTTCGAGCTTAGAGCCATCCACTCCTCGTGGCTCATACCTACGTTCATGGCATCCTTCCAATCTGGCAAATCCTGACATTTTTGAATTTCTTCAAGAATGCCTTGCAGTTCGACCAGCACAAATGCAATCTTGTCAGAGGCTCGTCGGCTGCGTCGCTCTATCTCCTCGGTAATGTCCGCTGGCTGGACAACAATACACCGATCAAACCACTCTTCAGCAATATAGGTTTCCGCTCGTCCAACAGCCGCAAACCAGCGACGACGCACAATGCGCGTCGTCGCCCTGGGAGGCAGTTCGATCACGCGATACTTGCCATTCGTCGTCTGTTCAATCGCGACGAGCGTTTCATTCAGCCATTGGTCCATTTGATACTTCCTTTCAGAGAGTGGAACGGTTGCCCGCCCCACTCGTCAACGATTCAACTGTAAAGTCCAAATGCGTCAATCTCTCTCTGTCGACGCTCAGCTTCGAGTTGGAGTTCTTTTTGCCGTCGGCTCATCACGCCCCATTCAATTTTGATGGGGCATCCGTTGGGAGCAACGGTCCAGTACTCCTGTAACTCGTCGCGACACAGCGGATTAAGATCATTGCGGCCCTCTTGACCCATTGCGGTTGCCTCTGTCATACTGTGTTTATCTCCTTCTGAGCTTCCCCGTTCCCATCCGGTAGCTCAGTACTAAAGCGCCTTTGTACGCAAGGCGCTTTCCCCCTAATATCCCTGCGCCGCAACGATCGCCGCCACAATTTCGGCTTTCTTCGCACGTGACGCGAGTGCGATGCCAAGCTTGCGTGACGCGAATGTGCGAAGCTCTGCGACAGTGTAGAGATTGTAGTAGTTGATGAGTTGCTGTGTCATCTCCTTTCTAGATTTCCTCCGGTATCATCGCCCCAATGGCCCTGCACTCTTCCCAATGCACACGACGCAACTCGATCACTGCTTCCTCATCGCGTTCCTTACGGAAGTAGCGATAAGGATTGGAGAAGCCCTGATTGAGCACGGCTCTGTAGCCACTGCAGAGCAGTTCGTCGTACACAGATGTAAAGCCACGACTAAACGCCTGATCGTATTCACTCATGCGTTTCCAGTCGCCGCCGATAAGCACGTCTTGAGCCAACACGTCACCTCTATCTATGTAGAGGCGCACGATCTGGCTCTCGCGACACAGCCACGGCACATAGACCTGATGACCATTCTTGCATTCAAAGGCTTGAAAAGTGTCATCGTCTTTGTAGTCGGTATCGCTGCTGATACGGGCCTTACAATAGCAGCATCGACGCATGCGTAATGTTTCATCTAAAGACATTTTAATCTCCTCTTCTATGCTGACTTTCTCAAAACACTAAACCCCTGTCGCCCATGCAGATTGCCCTGCGTCGCGTCAAATTTTGCACCCAGAGCCTTACAACGCGGAGTCGTCACCTGTGGCACGGACGGGACACTTTCGGGGCACTGTTGGGCAGATAGAGGACAATCAGAGGACAAAGCACTTGCCCCCTTTTTGGCACACGCCTGGCGCACTGTGGCAATGCTCACTTTCTTCGCCACCTGCAGCTCTGCAACCAGTGCCACGTTTACAGCAGAGCGACGTGGCTTTTTGTGGGCGCGTTGTGGGCGTTGTGTAGGCGTTTCGGCGGCGACGACTTCAACGACAGGGGCAACTTCCTCATGAATCGCAGGAACCTGATTGTAGATCATCTCAAAATAGAGATTGGTCACATCGCAATGGAGACAAGCTTTCCGATACTTGAAGGACTGGCATGTGCAATGAGTCGCATGGGGAATCTCGCCTTTAGGTTCGACGAAGCGCACCTGATGTTTGAAGCTGCCTGACTGGCTAGGCACACGAGCGTAGGGACCGCGCCCGTCCATGTCGATGTACATGTTGTCGAGGGCCGATGAGACGTAGTCCCACTGCGTCGTTGTGTTTTGCTTTGCCAGTGCTACCATTGTCGTTGCTCCTGTCGTTGTTCTTGACTACGATGACAGTATAACACATAGGCGACACTTTGGCAATACTTTTAGAAATGAATATTTTACTGAGGCGATATTTTGACGCTATTTACTTTTATAAAAATCCATGTTACAATCACTTCATAACAGTCAGGGAATAAAGGAGGTCAGCAAGACATGGGTCAACTTGTAGATGGACAGGAATACTTCTCTGTTGACGAAGTTGCTCAAATTATTGGCTGGAATCGCGCAACGGTTTTTGAATGGGTAAAAGCTCTAGGGATGCAGAAATACAAGTTTCTGAGGAATAGAAAAACCTATCTGAAGGCCAGTGATGTTGAGCGGTTGCAGGAAATAAAGCAAAAGCCGTGGGCAGCAGGTGAAAGGCCCAATCCAGATGACGGTGCGACGCAGCCCCTGGTTTGCGGTGTTGTATAGTTTCCCAGACCCACATCACCGCAAACCACTTAGCTGACTTTCCCTATTCTACTATAATCAGCGGAAAAAGAGTACACAGTTTTCCGCAAAATGACACGGTTTTCCGCAAAATGACAGGTGATTAGACATCCGAATAAGTTGAGAAAGGAGGGAAGGGGAATGAATTACGGACCTGATGATGATCCAATTCCAGCGGCTTATGGACCTGAAGACGATGATCCACAGCCACAGCCTGATTAGGTGAAGGGCTATGCAGTGCTCACTATGGGCACTGCATAGGGATGGGCATGCACTATTTCAGTTCCTGAATGGTCAGTTTCCACTCGATCCCGGCATTGATGTCGAGATAGACGGTGCCCCCTTTATGGATCTCCGTCTCACCAACAGTCTTCGTTTCAGAAGCTTTACAGGTAGTGGAGGGGGTCTCAATGGGAAGTTTGGTGGTATTGTCGTAGACCGTGATGTAGAGCGGGGCATCTATGCCAAACTCGACATTACCCTGACAAGACCACTGGATTTTCCAGCTATCGCCGACGGTGAAGGTTTCAGTCTTTTTGGCTCCATTGCCTTCAAAGGCCTTGATCGTTTGCCAGGTCTTGGGGGCAGAGGTCGCCCCTGGCGTCGAGTTGCCAGTAGTCGTTGTGCCATTGCCACAGGCAAGTAGGGCCGTGATAATAGCCAGCAAGCCAACGATGAAAGTAAAACGTTGTTTCATAAATGTTTCTCCATAAAGAATTGTAGATGAGTACGTGTAAACTCTCATCCATGATTCCAAACGTGTCAAATCGCGGAATATAACAGCAATACGCGGAAAATGAAGGAATCTTCATACATCTTGTGTACTTTTAATAGCTTAACCGGGGAATGATATAATGTAATTTCTTAAATGTATGTAAAAAACCTTGAAGGGGGCTGTTATGGCAGGTATAACGTCACCGCCACCTATGGCGATGGAACAACCAAATGAATATCTAACATTAAAAGAGGTGGCACGGCTTTTTAGGTGTACCGAGCGAACGGTACGGAAATTCGTGCGTGAGCAAGGGTTGCAATGCATGCAAATAGGAAATAAATACCTTTTTGACCCGAATGATGTACGCGGATGGGCAAGACGGCATAGCCTGCCCATGTCAAAAATTGAGGAAGGAGCCTGAGCCGCGTCCGGGAAACCATAAGGCTCTGGGAGTCGATGACCCAAAAGCCATCGACTCCCGTCGAGTCGAGGTAGACCCGTCTCCACTATAGCGCATCGACGCGCCGATAAATCCTATCATTATAAAGACGCAGCGACACGCCAAAAGTAAAATGCGAAAGGATAAACATGACCAGACCAGATTGCGTCCACCCGTCAGGGCGATGCGCCAAATCGCCTGACGAGTGCAGGGATTCCTGCGCAGCGGAAAGTTCGGGAACCGGCGGGCGAATGAGCCAGGAAGATGACGGCAAACGTGCCATCATCAAAGGATTCGAGGACACCTTTCCAGGGAGCCGCGTGATCCGCCTCGACGACACCGTAATCCCGGCGATCCCGTCGGCAATTAAAGCGTTCATTCTGTCCACCGAGGCGCTGGATTGCCGATGCACCCCCAGATGCGTCAAAGAGATTATTGTCCTCTGGCATGGGCTGATCTGTGCGTTTGTCTCCGAGGAGCATTATCATCAGCTCGACAGGATAGCACAGGAGGTTATGCGGTAAATGCAGTATGAAGGAAAAGAAGTTAAGGCCGTCATTTTTGATTTAGATGGGGTCTTAGTCAAGTCGTTCACGACGACGCCACTACCAGGGGCGAAGGAACGCATAGCGAGCCTGAAAAAGCAGGGCATCCCTGTTGCCATCGCCACGAACCAGGCCGGTCCCATTTGGCGGTGGCGCACGGGTCAGCAAAAGTATCCCGATGCTCAAAGACTAATCCAGAATATCGTGGCGATTAGCGGCGCATTGGAACTGGAAGGAGTGCCGTGATGGATTTCACTTGGAGAGCTGCGAGTTCGCGATCAAATAGGCAGTGATAACTACTACACAGCTCTCCAAAAGATTAAAGAGGAGTTGCTTTCTACGCTCAATGAGCGGATATTCCATGTTGACCATGTCATCAGTTGGCGTAAGCCGGAGCCTGGAATGCTTTTGGCGGCTGCCACGCACTTCGATATTGAACCAGAGCACTGTCTCTACGTTGGAGACATGGACACCGACCGTGTGGCCGCAGAGACTGCTGGAATGCTGTTTGAGCTAGTTCAGGAGAAAGCAGATGACTGAGCAAAGAAGTAATGTTGTTGGCATTTTGCAATTTCGCGACATAACGTGCTGCATTCAAGCGCTTGAAAAACTTGAAAAAGAAATACAAGTCGTCATAGACCGAGCGCCACGAGATGATGAATGGGAGAAATGGCAAGGATTGGGAGTGGATGTACGTTCTGCTCTGGGGGCGCTTCGCCTTATTGGAGATCGTGGCCCGATAAGGCTACCGAATACTGCGTACACGATCCACTGGGAGGAAAGTCTGGAGAAAGCATTAGCCGCGATGGGGCTAACTTCCAAGCCGGAAGCACGGGAGAAAGAGCGACACGGTGAATGGGACGGGTGAAATTCTCCCGTGCTTCCCTGGGCAATAAAAAAGCCTCTGTAACGCAATGTCAGTGTCCATACCTGATGATTATACAACAGGATGGCAAGAGGGGCGCTGACAGTGAAAGAGGCCCTTTATGATAGCCCTCATAAAGGGCCAATCCTGAGAAAATGGTTCAGGCACTGCTATCTTAGCATGGCAGCGCCGCGAAAGGATGAGTTATGAATAGATATTTTAAGACGCCTGGAGGAATACTGATTCTCTCTGTCGTCATTGGTCTATCACTGCTCTTTGGGGCTGGCATCTGGTATATGATTGCGGTCGGGTTGCTCCCTGCCTTGGGGGTGATCGGGGCCTATCTTCTGGCCTGGGTCGTCGCCCCGCTGGTCGCGATCCTCTCTATCGTCATGTTCACCCATGGGGAGCAATTGAAGAATTACATTCTGGACTATGAACATGTGTACGGCAAACATGCGAAGCTGGATGAACAGGGCGAAGTTCTGTACTACTTCAACAAACCCTCAGCCGGATGGATCATCACCAGCATGAAGGGGTTTGTGTTTGTGATGGACAGCGCAGGCATTACCTATCGAATCCTCATGGAACCAATCACACTTGAAGGTAAAGCTCTGCTCTGGCTTGTCCTTGAGTTACTGGCGTTATCGCCCTGGCTTATCGGCATTGTGGTTTATATGGTCGCCAATCGCCCTGCCGGTGCAATTCGTCGCGACGTAGAATACCTGCGTGAAATCACTGCAGCTGAGAGTGAAATGGATACTCTGACACAGTCCCAGAAAAAAGGCGCGGCGCTCCCTGCTCATATGCGGAAATTGCTACCCGCCCCAAAGCGAGAGACCCCGGTTTTTACGCCCGCTCTGGTGACAGAAGAGAGCCAAAGTCAGCAGAGCCAGAACGGGAAAAGACCCCTACCAGAGATGAAAAATTAGAGACAAAAACATCTCCAAACAATTCTGAAACAATTCCTTTTCAGGAGCTTTTCGGAAGTAACGAACCAGCCCTACAAGCGGATATAGCGCCGTTTACAAATGAGAGCCATTCGGGCCGAAAAAGAAGATACGAAGAAGTCGGATTACGGGGCGATTTACCAGTTTGCGAGGTCGTCCGATTCCGATTTGTGAATGGTCGACACATCGAAGGAATGTCAAAAGATATGCAGGATGAGTACGATTACTGGTATTTTGAGAAGCCAAGCAGGGCAAAGGATGGAGACAAATATGAACGACATATCAGAGCATGGAAACGCCGCGAAAAATGGCTCGGAGGGCTTCAAACATCTAGAGGCTCTGGACATTCTACCGTTACCGATTTGTCGAAGATCCGGGCAAATCGTCGACGTTGAACATGCGACGAATAGCGAATTTTCGGCCTGGTTGATCTGGAACGGGATACCGTTTACCGGGTCAAATGAATGGTCCTTTGATAGCAAATGTGCAGTTATTAACCACGCTTTGAAAGCAGGATTAAAACCGCGTTTAATCGCACTTCCAAAGAGTTATTTTGGAATTATTTTGGAATTGTTTCAATACCCTGAGACCGAGTGAGGAGGACGTGCCGGTGGGAGACTTTCGACATCGCCATCTTGAACGTGAGGCAGAGATTCTCTATCTCCTCTCACAATCACAAACAATCGCACAAATTAGCCAACAGCTTGGCAAATCACAAAAGGTCGTGAAGTGGCATCTGCGACGAATGACTTTTGGGAAATTGGTTGCTGAAAAGCAGAGGTTACACGACACGCGATGAATCACGGCAAGACAAAAATTAAGGATTGCGGTGTAAGACAGAAGGTGGACGGAAGGGTTCTGAATGCAGAATAATGGGGGATATCCTTGAAAGGAGGGGCTTTATGGAACCACTGGAGCCATTGTACACGACGGCAGAAGTATGCGCTATTTTGCGTATTTGCCCAGCTAAACTTGGCCTTATGCTCAAATACAGGACCATGCATGGCTCGCGCATTGGTCGCACGTGGCGCTTTACCAGGAATGACATTCTCGACGTGATCCGACGCGGGCGTAACGTCGCTTAGGATATCGTATTTTACATTCAAATTCAGCCATTTTTGGCTTTTATATAAATCGAGGAGGGCTATAGGCAATGGTCGCTCTTGAAGTTCAAGCAGCACCGCAAGATCAATTTGCGGGCTTTCCCATACCCGTCAAGAATTTCTTTTCTATCCCCAACGATATGATTGATATCATTGCGGATATCACTAATCTTTCTGAGTTAAAGGTAATTCTTTATGTCATCAGGCACACCTGGGGATACCACGAATATGATATGCACAAGACTATTTCTATTGATGAATTTATGTATGGGAGAAGACGGGAAGATGGGGGCAGGATGGACCAGGGCACCGGATTAAAAAGTGATCGAAGTGTCAGGGATGGCTTAGAGCTTGCGATTAAGCATGGATATCTCATCTGCAAGACTGATTATTCCGACAAGGCAAGAGTGAAGAAATCGTATGCTCTCAAGATGCAGCAAGCTCCCAATGGTAGCAATCAGAAGGGGGTGGTAGAATCTACCATCCCCGTAACTTCTACTACCTCAGTAGAATCTACGCCCCCTGTAGAATCTACCACCCCCGTAACTTCTACCAGTCGGAGGGGCAAAATCTACCAGTCGGAGGGGCAAAATCTACCAGTCGGAGGGGCAAAATCTACCAGTCGATCAGAGAAAGAAACTCTAGAAAGAAACTCTAGAAAGACACCTAAGAAAGAAAGAACGTTGCCCCCTCTTGAGACTCCCTCATCTCAAGACCCTTCATTCATTCATTCAGTCGATCCATCTTTTTCAAATCAAGAAACAGAGGGGGTTCCACCGGCTGGTGTCGGGGATGCACCCCCCCCCGCAGAGTCGGGCGAAAAGGGCAGTGCATCGAAGCCGCCAGGTAGCGACGCTTCACCAACAGCCCTGCTCCAATGGCTCAAAGAGGAGCACGTGGTCAGGTCGACGAACAAGGCCAAAGTCGCTGAGCAAATGGAGCTTCTCACGCCTTGCATCGAATCCAGGGATGAACTACAGAGCCTTTGCGCAAAAGCACGCGGGGCAATTCGCGGCGACAACCCGACACTCTATCTCGGCAACCTCGTATCGTCGCTGGATGCGTGGCTCCAGGAGCAAGAAAGGCCCGATGAAGGCGTAGGAGCTCTGGGTCTAGGACCTGAACCGCTTACAGAAGCAACCTACGCCAACCTTGAGGCCCAAATAAAGCGTGAATTTCCAACGCTTTATGTGACGCCACATACGGAGAGCGGGGCGCTGTACATGATCATCTGGTACGGTCCGACGAACGACGATTTTCAATATCTTCGCGACAGAATCGACTGGGATATTGTGCGCTCGGACGCCTGGATCATGGAGCAAGCTATAGCCTATGGCGAGGCTACGGCGCAACAGCCTGCCATAGCTGTGTAGGAGGCAAGACTTTATAAACACTTTGCAAAGCTACCGCATTTTGTTTACTCTGGTGTATTTTGATAGCGCTAATAGGAGTAAGTATAGCTATGATCGTTTTATCGCTATTATACTACTGGGAAGGAATCTGGTTATTTTGAGAGGAGGACATTTTGAATTTACTTGCCGTAGCGCTCTGGATGGGGATTGCAGGCATTCTCATTGTGGCCGTGGGAGGACTGCTCTGCTCTCACTGGGAAGGAATACACGCCTGGCTGGCAACATTGAAATGGGAGCACGAGGACGATAACCCCCATGACTGGTAAGGGATTATTGCAGAAAGGGCGAAAATGATACACGGAATTGAAATGCAGATGGAGTTTGCATCATCCAAAAAAATATCTACCAACGTATCCCGTATAGAGGCACTCGTGATACAGGAACAATCAAAGCCAGTGCCGATCGAGGATCGGGTATGGAAGCTTCTTGCAGCGCGTTGCAACTTCGCACAGATTATGCAGGAAACGCAGATGTCTGAAGGCGAATTGAAAAAGCTCATGATCCAGATGAAAGCGAAAACGAGCAATCCCAAATCGAGCTATTTACAAATGATGAACGAGGCAATGAGACGATATGGAGAGGATAATGAATTCATTATATGAAGCATTAAGCATTATTTCTGTTGGCACGAATCGCGTATTTAGCCATCGTGTCAGCATGGCTTATGAGGCGAATTTGAGTAGAGGCGTAAAACGGCATCAAATGCTTCTGAGAGAGGGCAGGAGACAGCAGGAGGCACGTGAAAGGCGATTATGGGGTGGAGGCGAGACAGACGCGATGGAGCGTCTCACCGTGACAGGAGTTCACCGTATCGTCGAAAAAGTCGTCCTGCAGCGGCTGGAGAAGCGCCGTGACCGATGACCCTACAATCAAAGTAGCAGTAGCCAGCGCAACGCCGCGCTACTCCATCGTCGTCGCAGGCACGCGATGCGACCTGGAGACGACATCAAACGAGATATTTTATGAATGGCTCGGTGGCCTGGCTGAACGTCACGGCGTCCTGCCACTGTTGCCAGCGACGTTCAAATGTGGCGATCGCTGGCATATGATAAGCCGTCTCATCGAACTCTGTGTTCGGCATTCGCAGAGCAGTGCGTTGATTATGCAGGAAATTTATTTGGAGCCAGGGCGATAACAGCCCTGGCTCCACTTCGTATCGAGACTTCGTATAGCCCTCCATTTGCAGTGCGTTCTGCAATGTCCCACGTTTTCGTTGTCCCCGCAAGGTCTTAGATTCGGGTTAACTTTTGTGGTTGACAATACAATTGATATCAATTATACTGTGATCAGTGAGAAGCAATGAGCTTCTCACTGATGAAAGGATCAAAAAAATGCAAGATTTCTTCTACCTCTCCTCGCATTCACCACGAGAAATGACCATCAGCGAGCTTCTCGAGAAAAAGCGTCTCGAAAGGGATTGCATGCATAAGACCTACGAATCGCCCAGGATTTTTGACGTGGATAATCCGTATGGGCCTAGCGGAATATATGACGAGAGGGAAATCCCCTTCCCTCTCGTTCCGAAGAAACAATAAAAGAAGGATTGAATAATGAACGCATGGGAATTAAAGCAGTGGCGAAATGAAATATGCCAGCCACTTTATGAGTATCTCCTTTTCAAGGGCATGGAACCTAAGAATATTACAGTCACAATGATGCAAGACGTCGCAGCATTTCCGCCCGATCTCTCTGATATTCAGCTATGGCTCGCTGAGCAGGGACAGGGAATGCAGGCTGCGGTAGGCATGGCTGTGATAATGCAAGCCGTCGTAAGCGAGGATTAGATGTCAGCTCCAAAAGACAATTTGAATGCCCGCAAATGCGGGGCGGGCATTCAAATAACCTTTTATCTTGGAAGTGAGGAGACCGCTGCTATAAGGCGGCTCCTCACACGCTCTCTGAAAAGGGAGCCTACAAAAGCCGAGATGCTCAAGTATGCCAGAGAGCAGGCAAAAAATGGCATCTATAACGCAGTCAAGGGCGAATTGCCCGCAATCATTGTTTAGTGGCGCGAGCCGAAAGGACATTAGGATGAAAATATTATCGTTCGGGGAATTGGGTGAGATTACCTGCTATGCAACCCACGAGGTTGAGCAGGCACAGACAGATCGTGCACAGGGCAAAAAAGTCATGATGGGTCGCCCTTGCACTGAGTGTGGAGATCTCGTGTTTGGGGAATTGCTTGATCCGACGCTGAAAACACAGTGCGCCAAAGGTTTCCATGGCAACCGAAAGGGGGTGTGGGTATGAGGCGCATTGAACGCACACCGCGCAAAGGGAGCGGCGTATATCCTGAGGATGATCTGCGTGAGCATTGTGAGCGTGAGAAAGAGCGCAGCAATGCCCAGAAGGAGGCGATGGGAAGCGAGAAAGAGGCAAACAGACAGGAATTTGAGGCAGTGATTCTTGAGAATCAGGAGTATCGCTATAACTGCCAGTGCCTGTTTATCCATATCGGCGCATGCGAGTGAAAGCCGGTTCGGGAGAGACCTTCCGGGAGCCGACCGCTGAAGATTATATAGCCCTGATCGCTCTCACAGGCCACTGTGCAACGGAGAGCAGGAGGCTCGACTATGGTCGTCCGATACTACGTGACGAGGACGACCGTGAAAATGATGTTGTGAAAAATTTGAAAGGATAGTTTCGATGGATCTATATCGTAAATGGGAAGATATTCATGGCTCCTATTATGGGGAGGATGATTTGCGAGACGTTTATAAGAGCATGCTCAGCACATCTTCTATACAGAATAAGAAGTTTGTCGTCGTCTGTTGCGATTATCGAGCAAGATGGCATAAATGGGGACATGGTGATGTCCCCGCGATGAAAAGAGGATTTACCCATATGAAAGGGATATATGGGTATGACATGGAAATATTTTTCGAGAAGGTGGGGGATGAGTATCTTCCCCTTACTTCTGAATATATTGATTCTGTCGAAGAGGCATCAATCAGCTAGTTAAGGCCCTGATCGTGGGGATGATCAGGGCTTACACAGAGAGCCGGTGCAATTCCAGCTCGGAAAGGAGGCATATGGAGGATAATCCATATTACCTGGAAGTGATCTTTGATAGAGATCAGACAAAGCTGGCTGAGCGCGTGGCATATGTCACGGAGCGCTTCCCCTACTTGAAGGAGCTGCCCTCAGGGTCGCGCTTCTTCATGATTATGGAATACCGACCGTATGTCTTCAGTGAAGAGGACAAGGCATTCCTCAACGAGTGTTTTGAGCAATTTTACATCTTGCGTTGGCGATGCAAGAGTAATAGCGCATATCGGAGACGGAAATGAGCGGTGGGGGGGGTACCCCCCCACCCGCTTGTGCTTTTTGCGGGCAACCCATCTCGCTGCACAGACTGAAGCACAACAGTAAGCAACGCTACTGCTCGCGCAAGTGTGCCAGTATCGCGCGAGCACAACAGAATCCAGATTTTTTAAAACGCCTGTCCAAAATAGGCAATGCTGCACAAGCCACAATCGAACAGGAGACAGGTGTCCGACCAGGGCGTAAGAAGCGCCTGGATCGTATCAGGGATCAAAAGGGACGCTTTATATGAGCTTCTTGGATAAGATGTGAGAGGAAAGCCCCAGGTCGTGATGTTGACCTGGGGCTTTCCTTGCCTCAAAGAGATTGCCGATACTTGTCGGCAATCCCTGCAATATGCTGGAGATCCGTCTTCGCATCCTCTAGCAGCTTCTCGACGACCACAGTCTGATAGGCAGGGTCAAGGTGCATGAATTGTTGGTACTTGCCAAAATAGGATGAGCCACAGCCGGGTTGACTGTCCCTTTTGTGCTCCGGGTCATAGACAATCAAGCCACGCTCACAGAATTGAACACTCCACGCATAACCATCGGCATCACGCTGATAGAGTTCATTGGTGCGTGGTAACCCAACCAGCGGTAACGCGCTACCATCAATGGAGGTACGGGAGTATAAATCGCGATTTCCCCCCGCGAGTATGGTATTGAATTTCTTGCATACCCAACTTCCGTCGCTTCCCACTGTAAAGAACGTATCAAAATCGCCTTTGCCAGGCCCATAGAGTCCAGTCATGTCTCCTCCTGATTTCGGAAATGCAGCCAGGACTGCATCAAGCAGGCCCGGATCGGCTATTGCGGTCTCGTAATACCAGACGGATATCGCCGTGTGCCTCTGGTTGTAAGCATTCCTGGCGATTGCAACAGGGTCGTTTGCCCCAAACTCTTGCGTGAGATGGACCGTTGGTTGAAGGAAGCTTGCCCCATTGGCGCTAAACTCTCCCCAGAATGTCGCGAGGTAATTGTTATATTGCTGAGGCATAAACGCCTCTGCGCAGGGAGCGAGGGCCCTGATTACGCCTTCCCAATTTTGGGACGATAGATTGGCCCACGTGCTCACTAGAAATGTTCCCGGAACGTTCTGCATGCGTGAACACAGATGTTGCGCCCATGCGACTTGCCCGTTCCATTCTGCCTCCATGTTTGCGCACATAATGCCCGAATCCTGCATATATGCGGTCATGATATCTATTTCAGTGTCCAGTGATCCAAACTTGTTCCCGTAAGAATAACTGTATGGAATAGCACCAACACCTGCTGCAAGGATTGTTTGACGAATATTGTGCCATCCGTTTATTCCTCCGTACCATGTATTGACTCCGTCAGCAACTTTGATCAATAAAGCATCAATACCATGCGCTTTAGCGAATTGGGCAGCTTGCTTGAATTGATCAGTTGACCAGGAATAAGTGTCTATTCCAAAAAAGAGCAGATGTTGCCCTGTTTTCGCTATGAGTTCCTGTGCCTCCAATGTTCCACCTCCTTAGATCGAATTTGTCACACTTTGCAAAGTTTTTGTCATGTATCTGACAAATGTTTCACATCGCTTGCATGCGCCTGAACATCATGACGGCCATCCTCTGTTGATAAAGCACGCCGTGTGCAGGATCACGCTGCATGAGTTGTGCTAGCAGTTCTATGGCATCATGGCTCCCTCAGCTTCTTCTCGCAATGCGAACACCTCGCATTGCTTCTCATCGCCTCACTTTGCACTTCGCGCCACTTGCCTTGCGCGATTGCTTCACTCCTGAACTCAGGCTTGCTCAGCAAGCACTCTGCATGGAAGTAGAGGAAGCTCGACGCGGGCATAGCCTCCGTTTGCCAGGAGATACAGATTACGGCGTTATTGCCAGTCATCTCCATATTCGAATTCGTCGTCATAATCTATGCCATCCGATCCGCACTCAATACAGACCCCAAACGCGTCAAGCAGACCGTTGCACTCCTAGAATTTTTGCTCCATTATAGCACTGCTTTCTTTCAACCTCTGCATGCCAAGCAGATGGAGCCACACGAAGCATGCTCCGATAAGCAGCAGCGTCACGCCCTGCACAATGACCAGCGAGCGCGTTGCATCCGTAGCCTGATGCTCAAGGATAAGCAAATATTCATGCATGGCATCGTTGTATTCCCCACTGTTCGAGACGAGGATCTGGACCTGCACTGGATCAGCGCCACTGGCAACGATTGCTGACGCCGACGCCACAACGGCGCGGTGGCTTGGCCGTGCTTCGATGAGCGCCGCCTGTGCGTCCGTATCGCGATTCCTGGCTAGTCGATCTTGCTCTTCGCTGAAGAGAGGCAAGAGCACCTGCATATCGCTCAGCGCGTCCGTCTTCTCCTCTTGCGTGCCGTGCTGCATGATCAGCGCGTCCTTAGCGAGTCGCTGGCATCTCGACAGTTGTAGGCTTGCATTGCCCGCGTATTCCGTTGTGCTCCCATAGGACAGCGGAAAAGCAATAAATGCAGCAAGCAGCAAGAAGAGCAATGATACTGCAATAAGCAATATACGCTGAAATATGCTAATTTTCGCCTGTGCCATAATATTGCTCCTAAAAAAGGCCCGTGAGGAACGTGATGAGTACGGCCATCAAGACCGTAATGACAATCGAAACCACCCCCCACAGTACTTTAATTTGCAGTGCTGCCTGGCTTTCCCGCTGTGCCGTATCGCGTCGCTCGGATTCTGCCTGCTGAGCGAAGAGCTTTGTATTCAGATCCGTTGCCTGTCTTTTGGCGTCCTGCACCTCTCGTTCAATGCGTTCAACTGTGTCACGTATGCTTTTTAGATGCAGCTCATTTTCACGCACAGGAACGTATCGCTCAAGTTGCTGCCTGAGCGCGGAAACTTCGCGTTCTATGACTTCGACTCTATATGCAATTGTCGGCTCCGGTTGTTGCATGTGTGCCTGCCTCTGCTGCTATCACGTCGCGTGGACGAGGAGATCAACGGCTAGAATCCAAATTCGTAGCCAGTTCAATCTAATAGATGTAGGCATAGAGCCACAAATAGATCCCAACGAGATTACCACTGTTGGCTTTTACATCCAGTTGCCCGTTTGACGCGTTCAACGCCGCTAGAAATGATCCGCTGTAAAGAGCTGCTGTCGGAGCTGCAATGATTGGATAGTTTCCGTTGCTCCAGGCAGTCCCTTGCGGCGTGAAGGATGCAAAGGTTCCACCTGCAGACGCCGTGTAAAATGCATTGCAGAATACTGCCTTTGCGCCTGTCGGCACACCAGTTGAGCCACCTGTACAGGTGTAGGTGTTGGTATTCCCTGAGTTGATGGTAGCGTTATTCGCCAATTGATATGGCGTGACAATATTCGTGCCATATTGCACAGCCGCTAACTGCGTCTCTATCTTGTTGAGATTAGTGGCGTTAGTCGGTGTGACATCGTTGACCCACGTGGTCGGCGTGTATGCTGGCATTTCATCCTCCTACGAATACGTAATTTGCACAGGGATCACCATATTTTCAGTGCCGAGCTTTGTATGCTCTGGTGAATAGAGCATACGAGCAAGCATGATGCCGGTATTCGCCGCACTGCTTGCTGTGCTTCCGACGAACACGCCGACCTCCCTCACGGTAATCCCAACGGCCTCCGTTGGTTCGACATAAATCTGTGCCGTGATAATGCCGGTTGCGCCTGTCGCGTAGGTCGTTATGGCCTTACGAAATCGCTCATTAATCAGCTTTGTGTGCGATGTAGATACTGCTGTAGCATCATCCCCAAGGGCGATATAGAACACTTTCGGGTTTGTCGCCCCTGAATTGGCATCACGTAATGCATTCAGCCCGGCTGTTGTCTTCGTCATCGTTGCCATGCGTCACCTCAGCAAACTATTGTCGATTCACTGCAAAGCGTCGACTCGCTACAGATGGGACAGGAGAACGTTGTCGGATTACAGGTAATGCCAACAGAAGCCCCAATCTCACCCGTCTGCTGAACAGTTGTAATCGTCGTTGTCGCCTCACTTCCGCTACTCGACACGCCGCCTGATCCGGTGATCTCCCCCCAAAACGCCACCCAGGACGTGTCGCTTGGCCCTGCAATCGCCTTGATCGAGTAATAAATATTGTGCCCGTCGTTGCCATCCGAGGCGCTCACGCTCTCAACCAGCATCTGTTCAACAATGCTCCAATCCGGCAGGTCAACCGTTGCGAGCTGGCCGGGCTGATACCCTGTGTCGCGCGTCGTGAACTCGAAGATTGGCGGCGACTGCACCGCGTATCTTGTAAGTCGTGATCCACCGACAGAGAGCTGGGCCTCAAGTGTCGAGAGTGCGATGTCCTCCTTTTCTTCAACGATGCCAGATGAGCCGTCGATGGACGCTTGTAGCGCAATCTGAGCATCGTTGCTGACAATGGCTGTATTTTTGTATAAGCCAACGTAGGCAACTGCAAGCGTGTCAGAGCTGGTGAGCTTAGCGTCTCCTGAATCTTGCGTGATCTCGAATTCCCCCTTCGACCAATAAAAGTTTTTGCCAGTATCAACGCCACGTATCCCCACCGTTTTACTCGCTGAATTTACGGTGATCGTTGGCACACGGCTGAGTGCATAGCGCATGGGCCACGACTGCGTATCCCCATCGCCTTTTCTCGTTTCGTTCTGGGTGGTCGTTTCTATCGTGCCTCCAGTCATAATCTGGGTATTACGATATCGGGGGTTGGTTCTCGTCACTTCGGGCGGATTCACCACCTCATCAACAGTCGTGCCATCAATGACCACACTATTCACGACAGCCGTATAGGCCACAAGCCAGAGACGCGCCTGGTAGTCGATCTGCCAATAGAAAGGCACACCGGAGGCTGAGACATTCTTAACGATGGCATCAAAATCTTCGGCTATCGTTGAGTAATCGAATGTGATCGACGGAATCACCCCGATTGCTTCCCCACAGAGGCGAGTCTCTGAGCAATACGTGGTGTCGTTGATCGTATTGTCTTCGTAGATCTGCCCAATGGTTACACCTTCCCCTGCCAACACATTAGCATGGAGATAGAGCGCAATATAGCGCCCGGTTTTGTTTTCGAAGGAGGCAGCGATACGACGCTTGTCTGCCAGCCAGTGTTTATCGCGTGCAGAGAGCTGGTGGTAACGCCCCGGATCGAAGCCCGGCTTGTGATACTTCGGAGCCGACAAATAGCCCGCAAAGATGAGGGTTGCAGCTCCGTTGTAAAGGGAGATCTGGGAGTCCTCTGGGAAGTACATAGGGGCCTCTGTGCGGATAGTGCACGACGCTGTCGAACGCCGCCCAATGGCAGACTCGATATTGAGAGAGCCAGCCTCTGGATTGTAGGCCGTGCCGACAAGGGGGCTACCACCGATGACAGCAAAGGGCGATCCATCGACGCCGAAGAGGCCGACGCCGAAGAGGCCCTCACCAAACAATGATGTCATCGCTTTTTACTCCGTCCATTGCCAGAGAACACTATGCTGCATGCCACCGGCTGCAAGATTTGTTGCGTTCCAGACAGTACCCGGCGTAGGAAGTGCGCCATATGTTTGAGAGTTCACCACTTTTTGGACAATAGGTGTGGTGCCCATTCCTCCGTCAATTGCGCGTGATCCGACTTGATAGGCTCGCATAGACATAGCTACGTCCATATTGATGCCTGCAAGATAGCGACCAGGGGCAAGCGCAACACTCAACCCTGTTGCTGACTTTACCCCTGTAAAGCCGTTGGCTACAGCAGTCCCCCCGTTGTCATAGAGAGGCGCACCGATTGGCTGCCATGCACCATCTGCGCGGTAGATGCCAACTCTGACATTGGCATTGCTAGCAGGAGTCGCACTGACATCAAACTGCCATGCCGTGATCGTAATGGGATAGTCAACTTTGAAGAATACATAGCGTATCTGGTTAGCATTTAGCCCTGTCGTGCCTACTGTCCCGGTAAAAAGCTCGTTCGTCGGAACACCAAACTGTAATGCACCTCCTGATATTTGCGCGAGTCCAGACTTTACCGGCAATGATTCCAGTGTGTAGTAGTTTCCACCACTGGAATACACATAGAGCTTTCCATAATTAATACTGATCGTTTTGCCAGTGCTCCCAGACACACCATCAATGCTACCACCGCTTGTTTTGACGGTAATAGCGTATGTTCCGGCGGCTCCTGACTCGTCCTTCACAATCCACATCTGACCGGCATTGGAGGCCGCTGCCGCTGGCAGTGTTGCTGTTCTTGCGGCTGTGAGAGCAGTGTAGGCGACAAGATAATCAGTGGCAAGAATAGTGTAGTTCGCATCAGAAACGGCTGTTCTCGGAAGAATGGGAGCTTTCAGTGTCCCATCTGCGTTTAGAGAAACACCAAGGAAGTCGAGAAGGAGATTGCCCCATATATTGCCACTATCGCCTACTGTTGGAAGCTCGGTCATATTCTCACCCCCGTTGAAAGCCGTACATTTTCCGATACGAGCGGCATAATAACCTTTCCAAGCTGATAACGATCAACCTGTAAAATAACCGTGATTGGCCCCTGCGCAGGCGCTTCTCTCATCTGTTGCGCCTGGCTAGCAGGCACGACGCGTGCACCACGTGGTAAGTAAATACGTTCATCTCTGTGCACGTCGGCAAAGCCCTCTTCTCCGATAAGGCCACCTCTTGCCAGCTTTGGAATGCTTGGAATGTGCGGCAAGCGGATTTCAGCGGCGGGCGTCTTGACCCCGGCAATCTCAAAGGCAGGAATGCCGATGTGGAGGCCATTGAGGAAGCCGATGAGGGTATTGATACCTTCGATGGCCATATTAAGCCCCCACTTTATCCCATTCCATATGCCATCTCCCACCCCTTTGAAAAACCCGATTGCCCCACTCCATGCCGACTGAATCCCTGCCCAAACGCTTTTTGCAACTTCTTGAATCCAATGCATGATTTCACCCCAATGAGTCACGGCCAAAATGATACCGGCCACGACTAGGGCAATAATGGCAACGATTGCCAGAATAGGCCATGTAGCCGCTATAGTCGCTATTGCAGCCCCACCAGCCGCTATAGCCCAACCCACAAAGCCAACGATCAGGCCGGGTATTGCGACCGCCGCCGCTATGGCTGATTGTGCTATCACGGCAACGATTCCAGGCACAAGGCTAGCTAGGAGGATACCGCCTGTGATGGCTGCCTGGACCCCTGTACGGACCAAGGAGAGTACGAATTGCCCCGCAACGATTGCACCGGCTATGGCTGCCTGGACACCAGAAGCAATGAGTAAGCCAACAAAGATGGCAAGCTTAATAGCAGAGGCCCAACCCTCAACGCCCGCCCTGACCAGCGATGCCACAAAGCTCGCTGTAATCTTGGCTGCATTAACCACAGCCTCAACACCGGACCTGACCATTGAAGCTATGAAGCTTACTGTCAATTTTGCGCCACTTACCGTTGCCTCAGCACCAGTTGCGGCCATAGAAGCTATGAAGTTGGCGGTGATAAGCGAGGCACTTATAACAGCCTTAACACCGGCTTTAATTATGGCTGGCAAGAAAAACGCAGTAATTGCACCGGAAACACTGAGGATCACCGGCTCCCAATCCTTGTACCACTTAACAATATTCTCTATCGCCTGTTTTGCATTATCTATAGCGGTTTTTGCGAAGTTTACAGCATTTTTTACGACATCAAGGGCTATGGCAAGAGGATCATTTTTTGCAGTCCAGTCAACCACTGCGTCGATAATTGGCCCCAGGGCTCCTTCGGCTGCATTGAATGCATTTCTTGCTAGATTGAGCACGGATTCCAGTGCAGATAAAGACTTTTCGAGAATGTCATTTCGATCAGCCCATGCCCCAACCCTGTCGATGAAAGGCCTAACACGAGAGGCTAGATTTTGAACAATTTGCCCGACGGGTGACATTTTCTCGGCAAGAAGCTGGAATCCAGGCACTACCGACCCTCCGACAATCTTTCCTGTGTTCTCCATAACGTTGCCGATTAGCACGCCTATACCTGTAGCAAAACCAATCAAGGCAGGGTTAGACAACACATCGACAAGCTTACCGGCCCCCTCGCTTACCTTTGCAAAAATGGGCTTGGTCGTCTCAATGTAGAGCTTCTTGAATCCATCAATGATCGTGCTTACGCGACCATCAAGCGTTTTTGACTTATTCAACATGGCATCAGGGAACGCCTGATTGAAGCCATCGCGCAAAGCTGGTAGCGCATCGCTTGCCAGGATTTCATGAGAAGCAAGTTGCTTTTCAAGTTGATCCTGTGTCAGCCCTAGTTTTTCGCGAAGCATGCCGTAGGCGTCAATACCTCTATCCCTGATCTGCCCTAGCACTTCTCCTGTCACATAACCAGTAGAGTTAATTTCACCAAAGAGACGCGCTATATCTCCTAGCTGATGTGATTCAAGATTAAGCCCCGCAACCGCGTTACCGATGGCGGTCATAAGAGGCACAACGTCACCAGCCTGAACCTTCATGGCAAGCAGATTAGATGCACCTGCTGCAAGCTTCGATGACTCGAAAGGAGCAATAGTATCGGCAAGCTTTTGAATATCTTGCATCATCGTTTTTGCGGCAGCATCGGATTTCAGGAAGGTCTTGAAGGAGGCTGTGAAATTTTCAAGTTCTGCGTGTGGGCGCAACAGAGCCAGACCGGCATTGATGGCGGCGTTTGCTAGCTCCTTAAAGCCAATAATAGCCATGCCAGCCTTGGAAGCAAAATCAAGGAAGCCAGCACCAGCACTCTTCGTTGCACTGGTGAGCTTCGAGGTCATCGCCTGCTGTGCCTGGTCAACGGCACGGCCTACCATCGACAGCTTCGAGCGTGCGCTATCATCTCCTTCGATAGCAACACGGCCTACAAGCTGAGACGCGAGTACCACGGCTATTTCCCTCCTTTTGCCTTATTTCGCTTGACTATGATATCTTCCGCTTCCGCTTCTGCCTGCATGTAAAGCAGTGCTTTCTCTGTCCAGTGCTTCGCCTGCTCTGCAAGCTCCCAGGGCGGAACACCGATATACTTAGCGGCTTGAAAAAGCGCGTACTCCTCAGTACATGCGCCGAACTTGCCCTTATCCGCTATATAGCGCCTCAGATTCTTTAGTTCTTCTTTTTCTTCCTCCGAGGCGCACCCTGATTTGGGTCAGTCAACCCTTCCGCGATTTCCCCAATGAGCCACACCGGGAGATCGTTGAGGCGATCAGCGTCAAGAGGGAAGGGCACCGCCTTTTTTGATAGGCATTGAAATAGCTTCTCATCCTCTTCTATATCTGAATGCTGACACATCTTGCATTCCCCACATGCTACTTCGTCCTCAAGATCCCATGATTCAATGAGACCCAGGATTAGCCCAAATACTTTACGGAGCGCTTCTTGTAGCCCCTCTTCATTCGCGTCTTCTTTGTTTGCCAGCTTCCCGAACGCTCTGAGTTGCGAGGTCATTTTTTGCGTAACGCGTGATGGGTAGTATTGGATCGTGATATCCCCGGCGTTCGTAGGGATCTTTATCTCATCGCTGTCATTGAGAATATTGCTAAGTTTTGGCATGCTTTCCCTACAGTGCTGTTAGTAAATTTGTCAATATTACCTTATGTGCTTGCCCACTTCCCCACGCAGCATCCTCTACAATGCGTCCGGTCCACTTGATGCCGTAAATCCCGTCCACATCACTGAATTTTTCAGGCTTTTCAAACTTTATTGCCATGTCATGGGTGAATTCGTGCGTGACGCTTCCGGGTCCATCGGTCGCTATTTCATTGCCGACCGCATGCACTCTCAGATAGCGCGTTGCCCCAGTTTGCAGATGTGCAAGTTGAGCCATGCCGACGCTATCTGCTTCCATGAGCAGGGAAACGGTGGTTTCAGGCACAAGATCAATGTCGACCGTCCACGATGGCTCGGAACGATTGATGAACCAAGCTGCTTGGTAGACATTGGACATGTCGAACTCAACCTCTTTGACCCGGAGAAGCTGCGTGCCACCAAGGCCGCCCGATGTGGCGCCAAGGTAAACGTTCCACATATCGGCAACCATCGGTGCAAGCTCAATGGCCGTTGGGCTAGCTGTTATCGTGACTCCATCGCTGATCTCTTGCCCGATGCCTTCTCCATTGGTCGTTGCATCGTCACGAGAGAGCTTGTAGCCCCACTTCGTGAAGAGTCCGTACGTGAATTTGTGAGCACGCACGCTGTCCCCATGCTCGCATGTCCAGGTCTTTTTTGTGGCATTGCCAGCGATGACCGGCGTAAAGGTGTGATCTTTGGCAGTGGCGCTGGCTCCATGAGCAGTTATCGCACCCGTGCCAAGCACCGAATTGAGCGGATAGATAAGGCCGTTGAAGTCCATCTCTCCATCAAAGGAGAAGCTCGACCACTCCTTGTTAAGCTCCTGAACGCTCGGATACTTGCGCCCGGACCCTGTGAAAAACTTGGAGTCGACTTCGATACCAGTCTCGAAGCTAAAGCATCGCAAGAGACGATTAGCAGCAACACTGGTGCCTGGCGTCGACTCAACACCGAGCTGAAACTGTTGATTCGCACTAACCCGTTCGGGCATATAAGCCTCCTATGCTTGCTCTATGATCGTTCTGTATAAGCCGCCAAAAAAAATACGCTTTTCCCCTGTTGGTAACGCTTTCTCAAATTGCAATGGCTCTTCTCGATAGCAGGCGTCGATCTTTGCGCCCGTTACTGTCCCTGATGCCCTGCCAATGAGCGCGTCGATGCGAGACGCCGCATTAACAATCGTCTGTGTGCTCGACTCAGGCCCCGCCGCAAGGACAACAAAAAGCGGATGGGACAGTACCCGGACAACATTGAACGTTAAGGTGTCCCTGCCTGCCTGAAATTTAATTGTGGCAAAGACGCCCGTTGTCCCCACAGGAGCAGATCCCCGGTGAACGCCACCAGTCGCATAGCCTGACAATGTAGCATCTCCACTGAGCGTGGCGTAGATAAACGCATAGCCCGCATCGACTTCATGAGCCATTGGCCGCCTCTTCCATCTTGGCCTTGATTAGCTGCATGGCCTTATTGAAGCCCGGTCGCACCCTCTCCATTCCAGGCTCAAAAAATGCTTGGAAAAGATAATTCTGATAGGCCGCATATTCAGCCGCGACAGCCACATATGCCTCAAGCTCATTGCTTGGCTTTACTGTTTCCGATAACGCGTTTTCACCGCCTTTGTACGTGCTCTCCTCTGAAGTCACGACATAAACACTATTACGCATAAATCCAGTGTCGATCTGATCATTGGCGGTAATCTGTGCTTTTATTTGCCCCTCAGCATCAAATGCAACTTTACGCACTACTGCTTTAGCCGCTGGCTTAATAGCCCTAGCGATCTTATCCCAGTTGTTGGAGCTTTGCGCCATCACGACACCTCCGCCGCTAGGACGGTCGTCGAGATTGAAAACGACCCCGGTTCCAGCACCTTTTGCACGACGAGGGTTTTGTCCGACCCGGTAAACGTGAGCTGGTCCTCCTCTGCGACATCCTGACCGTATGGAAACTCGATAGGCACTACGGCCTTGCCCGCGATGATATCCGCGTAGTCCTGTAGCGAGCTGCCAACATCAGCTCCGGGCTTCTTGATCAGGACGCTGACCGTAGCAATGATTGCGAGCGTTTGACTTACGCGGCCACCGGCATCTTTCGATTTCGTCGGCCTCTTGATGACACACTCCTTGTCGCAAGCCAGGGAAGCAAAGAGCGTGCGAAACGGTGTCATTTGCGCATCGGTCAGAATTGGCATGTTTAGTCTCCGTTGGCCATATAATCGATGCCGCGAGGTTCAAGGAGGTTCCTTGCGCCTCTTCCAGCAAGGTCACTTCGTCTCATCGTGATCGTCGCCGGGCGTTGCTGTGCCCTGTACGCCCTGGCAAGTTTCTGTAGCGCATCGGCAACTTGTGCCTGTCGGAATGTTTGGCCTCCAACAACCACATCAAAGTCGAGTGCTTTCTTTGCCGCCCAACGTTCCAGGAGGTCGGCGGCTGCGTGATAGACATCATGCTGTTTGCCGGAAATGGTCAGGGTTGGGTAAGTATTCGTCGAGAAGGTGAATTTGCCAGCTATGGGTTCAGCGCTTGACGGCACAACAGTTGTGCCATAGTTCTGCAAAATCACATAGTCCGTCTCCCATCCTCCAATATCGCTAAAGTAGTTCAAGTACTGGATCGTAGGATCATAAGTAATCGTTGGCTTCAACGGCATGTTGACGACATCAAGGCGTGATTCGTCGCTAACGTCTTGGATCTGATCATCGGTCCAGATCTGCGAGCCTCCTGCAGGATCGTTGATCATGAGTCGTATTCGTATGATCAAAGCAGCCATTGATGCACGTGCCATTGTTACGCCTTTCTACGGTCTGGATGGGACAATATCGCTGTAATACGTCACGGTTGGCGTACTACCCGCACCGCTCGTTGTCTGAACCAACCGTATCCAGTCCTTGTCGGTCTCGAACGGAATGAAAATTTCTTTTGCCTGTGCAGTCGTGGAAAGAGCGATATCGTTCTCTTTGCCGGATGCAAGCTCATAATAAGTGCTATCGTCGTCGCTATGCTGTATGGTGAAAGCGACGGTATTAGATCCTGATGCATTCGTTGCATCTTTGTAGATGACGCGTGCATAGAGGCCCCGTCGTGGTGTTCCTTTGATGTTCAGGCCGGTACTATTAAATGTCGCGGTTTTGGTGACTTCTGTTTGTAGTACAAGCAATGCGTCTGATGCCATGTCTCTCTCCTAGCTCATCTTGATGCCGTACATACGAGCAATACAGCGATTCGTTTCTGGCATCACGCCGCATATCCAGTTGATGTGTGTTCGATACTGTGAGCCGCTCTCAAGCAATCCAAGATCTTTAGCCATCGGAGGTGCGTATTGCCATCCGTGGAATTGCATTGGGCCATAGCGAACGGCATAGATGCTGGTGTAAGTGGAACTGCCGTCAACACCCGCAGATGTCTCGGTGTTGGTGATGATGTTCGTGGATTGGTCCGATTTCCGCCCAACATCTCTGATGGGCGCATTGCGAAAGGTTGCAACGCGCCGCCCGAACTGGTCGGTCTGCTGCCCATATCCGCCTTGCGATCCCATCAGGCGTGCCATATATTCGATGCGTCTCTGTAGCTCATCGTTGCAGTACAGAACGACTCCGACCCCATCAGGAGACCCAGTAAGCCAGAGGAGTTTAGCGACATAATCGAAAAATCTGTTGCCGGTGGCGGCTGTCGCAGAGGCATAGGTCAGGTCAACGCCACCACCATTGAGCTTGTTCTCCGACCGGACTTTATAGGTTGTGCCATCGTCGATTCTAGCCCTGATGCCAACGGGGGCCTTTTTATCGCCGGTTACGTGGTTGTTGTTAATCAATTTGTGGTTGGTATCGTAGGTAAGGGATTCCAGGTATGCCTGGACGCGGGCCGCCCTTGGATCAGTGATTGCATTAATGTCGTGCACAAGCGCATAATCGGTATCAATGTTGTTGCGGGTGATAAACGCTTGCTCCTGATACGGCGTTGGGGTACCTGTAGTGGTTGGGCCTTCCTCATTAATGCTTACCCATGAGACGACAGGGAGATCTCCCTCCCATCGAACCCCATTAGCGGTCAGTGTCGCACGGCCTAGAAATGGGATATCTTGCGCCATAGAGCCTGCTTCGATCAAGCTCCATGAAACTGCTCTGACCATTGGATCGTTGCTGAGGATGGCATAATCAGCCAATGTCATGCTGTTTGTCGATACTGCCATAAGTTGCTCCTGACGATTGCCAGGAGCTGTCTCCTGGCTACGGACGCTTATACACGTCCGTCAAACGCGTTGGCGTGAAGGGCCCTTGAGGTTGCGCGGGTTGAATCGAGGCCCTGCCTGGATTCATTGCGGGTACTGCGGGTGGTCTTGCGGTCTGAGCGGGCGTTGTATTGTCAGCAGGTTTAGCAGCAGCGAGATATGGTTTGTTCTTGATAAGGTCGTCGAGGGCCTTGTCAAGGTTAGATGGCATTCCATCGTCGCCAAATTCAAGCTGCGACGCTATCGCCAATGCAGCAAGGTCTGGGTCAATAATGCCTTTTGCTGATGCAGCCAATTTGACGAGTGCTGCGACGTGTGCCTTGTGTTCTGCTTCGTATTTCTGCTGTAAATCCTGTGCGAGCTTTGTTGCTTTTTGAACTTCGGAGAGCTGAGCCTCTTGTGCCAGGCGTTCCTTCTCTTTGTAGGCAGCAAGTTCTTTTTCGGCTGCTGAGAGATTTTTGCCGTGACGGGAAGCTTCCTCTTCCTTATTGGTCGCATGACGCCGTATTTCCGCAATTTCCGCTAGCGCTTCCTCAAGCGTTGCTGGTGTCTTCGGTGGCGTCGCGCCAACTGAAGTAGTGCCCATCGCGGGCGATCCGGGGGCAGGCGTCGCGCCTGGTCCAGATGAGGGGATTTGTTCTACCATAATCATATCCTCAATACGCCAACACTGTCAATGCAATGTTGGCGCAACGTTTAACTTGTTTTTCAGCCAATCACGATATAGTCGAAGCTGTACACGGTGTTGGCCTGGCTGTCGGCCGGTGCTCCTGTTGATGCGAGCGTAAAACCAGTAGTGGCCTTCGTGCTCACGTATAATCCGAGTGCCTCGGTCGCTGTGTTGCGAGGTGTGACCGCCACAAAAGGCGCTGAGCCAAACGCAGTAGCAAATGTCACGGCTACCTGAGCGCCAGCCGCCGCCGTCGTCCCAGTTCCCCATGTGATGTTTCCCCTGGTGTCGTTGTCCCCTGCCGTCACAACCGGCGCGGGCGGCGACGATCCAGCGCCAGCACCAGCCGCTGCCGCAGGGACTGAACCTGTAGCCAGATAATGGCGACCAACGCTGGCATCGGTCGTTGCCGTGACGGTTGTACCGGCGGTCACTGATCCTGCCGTTGCAGCAATATTGCCTGCCGTTGCCGTGATGTCCCCCCTGCCGTAATGTCATCCCCTGCCGTGACATCTCCCAGGGTCGCAACGATATTACCAGCGGATGCCGTAATATTTCCAGCGGTCGCCGTGATGTCACCGCCCGCCGTGATGTCGTCGGTGGCGATGACATCATCACCCGCCGTGACATCACCTGCAGTTGCAACAATGTTACCTGCAGTGGCAGTAATATTTCCGGTCGTTGCAGTAATATCACCGGCGGCGACAATGTCATCGCCTGCGGTCACGTCACCAGACGAGATGATATTACCGGCTTGTGTCTCAAGGTCACCAGAAACGACTTTGAGACCGTCAAATGTTAAGTTGGACATTATTTCTCCCTGTTAATAAATGTCAAAAAAATGTTAGAGCGATGTCAATTTTTAGCTTGCTCAATTTCACTCCTGGCACGCTTTGCCCAATCCTCAGCCTCTTGCAGCTTCGTGATGGTTAGCGCAATCTCACGCCCGGGGCCTCTTGCAATGAGAGCAGCGATTTGTTGCGCCTCTTTGATGGCTTGATCGATATGCAAGAATAATGCTTCTTGTTCAGTATTTTCCATAGTGCCTCCTACAGCCTATTTTTCATAACGTTTTGGGCTATCTCGTTCATCTGTTGAAATTCCTGCAGCCTGGCCTTTCGCATCGCCTCAATTTGCTCCATATCGGAGTGGGCCACAAGATGATTGATCGTGATCGTTGGCCCCAGGGCGATCACGAACACGACACCTTGCGGGGTACACTGGACATTGATCTGTGGATACGTGGGCGGTTGTTGCCCTGGCACGATGATGTTGGTCACTTCTTCGCCTCCTTCTGACAAAGTTGCTTGATGTCTTCCCTAAGAGCGACTAACTTGGGGAGTATTCGTTCCTCTGACGATTCGTTCTGCGCAATCAGCTCAAGGATCTGTTGTGCCAGCGGCGTCAGCGCATTGATCTGCGATGCCAGCACGGGAATCTCGACACCATGCGCATTGATCACCACAGCATCACCGCGTACACGCTCGACTTTGCCGGTGATGGTGGCGGTGACGAGGTCGCCTTCTTTATAGGTGTGTGTGGTCACTTCCTCTCCTCTTGCTCAGTCACCAGGATACTCCTTCATTGCCTGTAGCTGCCTGTGGAAACCGCTCATCGCTGGCTTTCCATCCCTGAGCTTCACAGAATTGGCGAATAAGTTGAGCCATATCACCTGCATTGTGATGCGATGAGAACGGTCCCGCCACTTCGTCTCGCGTGGTGAGCCAACCTGCAAATGCCGTGATTGCGGTATCAGGATCAATGCAATCACAGTGTAATCTGCCGATGATCTCTTTGACAGGCTTTAAGTCTTCATTATCGCTCACTTTGCGCTCCTCCTCTTGCTCAGTGACATGTCCTTATAGCCACGAATAATCACCATGTCGCGTTTGCCTACACGTGTTCTCTGCTTATCCATATCCTGTGCGTAATGGTTAAAACATTGCGTGACAAAATTCTCTCCATGCAACTCGTCCAAGATGGAAAGCAACGTGCCTATCATCGCTATTGATTCCTCTGGACCAGCATCGTCAAATTCTACCAGCACGTCAACATCGTTATCGAGACGCGTTGATGTTACGGTCAGGCCACTGGTACCAGTACGCTGTGTGATTTGGCCGTCTTTTCTCATGAGTATTGTTGTGGTCATGTTTCCCTCAATAGCCCAATGCAGAGCGCCTTGCCCCGCTCTCTGTCGCCGTAGCGGTTCCGTCGCCAGGGGGACAAATGCAGAGCATGCCCTTCCCAGTGCACGCCCTCTCTCGTCTTTCCAGTGCATTTGTCGAGTATCGGCGCACCCGATGATTGTACAGTGAATGTGAAGATAAAACGACCTAGCGTTATTGCTTTTGAGGTGTCGTGCTCATTACTCATGGCTCTACCCTGACTCCACGGGCTTTCAGCGATGCAAGACAGATGGCTTCCTGTGCAGTCTTGGACGCATATTGCTTATATGGCTGTCCTTCAGCAACTACAAGGATAAAGCATCTATACAGAGCAGGCTCGGTAATATCTGGAAGATAGCATTCTAATTCCACAGAGTGAAACTTGCCAGCCTCAACAATCTGCCATGCAGCATTCATGTCGGTGCTGTAATGTGGAATGTCTTCCATTGGCGCGTGCCGTTCCGGTATTGTGTTACTATCCATATAGCCGCGCTCAAATTCACAGTTTGTACAGACGGCCTGGTAATGGCTCCATGCAATCCCACCAGCCCGTGATGGCGTGTCTTTTTTGTCCACAATAAGCTTTCCAGTACAGATAGCAGGATTGCCCATCACTTTCTCGTACACAAGCCTATCACGCTCTTCTGTGCTCATCTCAGACCATTTCATTATTTCATCAACTCCTTCAATGACTTCTCTGTTATCGAGTCGCCCCACTCGTCACTATGCGTGAATTTGACAACGTCCTCCAGACTGAATGCCCCATCCTTCCAACCCTGATACTTTGCTCCTAATATTTTACGCTGTGTGGCTTCACTTTGCCTATCCAGCCAAGTTGCGCCGGTTTCAATTTGCGGTCTTGTGTCTGCAATGCCAGAAGTATCAATCCCCAACGGACCTAAAATCTCACTCCAATCCTTCGTGACGGGAATCATCGTACAACGGCAATTTGGGTGAATTGCAAACTCTGTATCCAGATCGTATAGCTTGCCGTCAAGTGCAATGCAGGTTGCACATGTTCTGCCATTCTTGGCACATGTACGCCGCCATTTTGTCACCACATCACTGTTCGCCCGATACGTCTCTAGCCCCGCATTGCGATAGGCCCGTAGGCCCTCCGTCCTCGATATCGTTAGCGCCCTGGCTCTCGGCACCTCCAGAACCTGCTGCACTTGTGGCGCAAACTCTCGCGGATTCTGACCCAACGTCACGCCTGTAATCAACGCCTTTGCGGCTTTGTCAGCCGCCTCAGCGCCAAAACCCCGGAACAAGTCAGCGAGTGGACTACCAGCCTGTGTTGCTCCGACGAGCTGAGCTAGAGCCTCCATTGATGGCACGCCAAAAGCCCACGACACCCCCGGAGGCACCTGAGCCTGCAACAGTTGCAACGCTGCATCAAGGCCAAGATGCACACCATCCTCCTGTAATCGCGCTGTCATCGTGCGAGCCAGCGCTCCCAATTGGTCAATTTCACCCGCTATCAGCTTCTTGATGACCTCCAACCTGTTCGCCTCATAAAGCTTCGACATCGAAAAGCCTTGGCCGCTCGCTATAGCCTCAGTCATCGCATCATAGAGCTTTGCCAGCTCTACGTCGATGATCTTGAGGGTCTGAGCATGCGCCGCCTCCATTGCTTGCGCTGCACTGGCTTCGTTTGCCAGGAGGCGGCGACGGAAGTCAGTGACGGTTGCGAGGAGCTTAGAGGCAGTGGTCATTTCGACTTCTCAGCTTCGATGAGAGCAAGGAACTTTTGCAGGCACTCCTGGTCGCAGTCCATAGCCCATTGACTCCTCAGCTTGTCGAGCATGAGTACCTGCAAATGTGCTGGCATCTCGAAAATATCGTGTAGTGACTCGCTAGCTACTTGCTCTACAAGCTTCTGAAAGCGTTCAGTTGAAACATGCGAGCTATAGGGCGTGATGGCCTGTAATCTCGTACAATCACGCGCAAAATCCACCGCCTGCTGCAACCGCTTCCATATTTCTTCGCTCACTCCTCACCCTCCTCTCCCTTGCAATAGCAATCATGGCATGACGGCACATATCCTTCTATGCCACCATCATCATCACGAAGCTTGACATTGACAAACGTCGCTATTGCCCCACAATCGCACTCAAGCCGTCTGGAACTCGCAACGACTAGGATCACCGGCTGAAATCGTGCGCGTCCCTCCTGTACGTCCTTGCGTCGTTGGGCTTGGATGCCGTCTATCACTCTCCACCCTCCTCTTGCCCTGGTGGCATTGTTGGTGGGAATCCTTGCCCCCTGCTGAATGCCGTCATAGCCGCCTCTGCTTCCTGGCTTTTCAATTCAGCCTCGTGCTCTGGGTCAGCTCCAAGCTCACGAAGCGTCGTGTCTTTGCTATAGCCGACTTGCTCCTTCAAGATAGCTGCTTGCAGGTCTTCTAGCAAGTTTTGGGGCAAGGGACTTTGCCAGTGCAATGTTATATCAATGTCTGGTGAAAAGTCGTGCAATTGCAGTATCGCCTTGCTCACATTGATTATCAATTGTCCGTAGAGACATCGCTTCTTGTCGATCTTCTTGAGCAAGGCCATGCATTGCGTCTTGAGTGCAATGCCTGATATTGGTCCCGTCGGCATATTTTGCGAGACGCCGCTAGCCAGTGCTGGTACTGAGGTCAGGCGCTCGACAACGCCGTGAAGTTTGTCGAGAAAAATAACACTATTAGCAAGATCGGTGTGGAATTCAAGCGTTCCTATTTCTGCCTCAAGTGGCAATTCGAGAGCACGGCCCACTTCCAGTGGTGGGAGTTTGGCACCCTTTACCCATGGGATTGGTTGGGCATAGAGCTTAATGATTTTATTAATGTTGGAGAGCACAAAATTGATGGCTTTGTTGAGTGCAATGAGGCCCTTTGTGGTGTCAGCCTTGCCCCAAAAGGAGTTGGCCCGCACTAAGTTCTGGCAACTTTGGACAGGGCAATACGAGTAAGGCCATGCGTATGGCTCTCCTACAGCTTCCCACTGCCCTTTATCGCTTATGCGTGTCCAGTGGGAGATTAACCACTGCGTATCTTTGTCCAGCGCCACATTTTGCGAGTCCGGGTCGTTTTGCTGTGGGTCAAGTCGCTGGATCTCTTCTCTATAGTAGCGCTTCGTTGCCTTGCCATTGATTTCTTCGTCCTGGCAGTACTCGATGCAATAGAGTGTCACAGTCTCGCAGTCGCCTTGCATTGCCTGGACAAAGACGTTGTAAGGATCAATGACGACCAGGCGTATCGAATCGTCAGGGTTGGGCACCAGGCGCAAAAAAGCCTGGCCAGACAGTATCCCATTCTGCGACAGCTTCTGCAGCAGCGGCAACCTTGCCTCTTTGCGTCCCCACACATCGTCAAGCAGCGTTTGCGCCTCTTTGGGTGCCCCCTCCTCGACCCTGATCTCCAGCTCATCGCCAAATAGAAAGCTCGTGATGTCCTCCACTGTCGAGGCGATGATATTCTCAGCGACATTGGCAAGCTCCGGGTCTTCGCCTTCCATTGGCTCAAGTGGCGGCTCTAACTCATCATCAAAGGCTTGCCATGCACGTGCTATGGCCTCCTGGCGCTTCCTGTCCGCTTCGGTGATCTCGTAGGCGGGTTGTGCTGGCTTGGCTGGCGAATTGATCATAGCGCCTCCACTATCAATGCTGCTAGAGCGATTATTGCGATGTGAGCGACTTGATCACCCCAAATGGCAACATGCAGGGCTACATCGCCTTGCTGTGTCTGCCTGAAGACGCGCCGCCACCATACGAGTGGTGCCCGTGTGACAATGAGCAGATGGGAGGCAGCAACGAGCAAGGCCACGTACCAGGGGAAGATGCAGAGCAGTCCAAGCAGATGGATACCAGAATGAACATATGCCGCAGGATGCTTGAGTGATACTTTATTTTGAGCTTGCCAGTCATTCTGTAAGATCCAGTCAATCACCAGATGTATCACGATTCCCCAAACCAGTAGTTGTGTTGCCACTAGTGCACCCTCCTGCTAAACGTAATCTGCTTCGTCTCCCTCGTCGCCTCTACCTTGATCTGCTTTGCATGCTCAGACAATGCACGGCGCAAAGCAGCTTGGGGCGACGCAAAGCCGTAATGCTGCTTTATGGCTGCGATTGCTGCGTTGTCTTCGTCGGTTGGCGCAAAGCCGATTCTGGGTCGTCGTTGCATCAATGCACCCTTTCACTGTAGGAGACACGCTCTGCATACGGATCTTCAAGCACTGAGAGCAGCAGAGCTGTAGCGAGGTCGTCGTGCTTGCCAGTGGACGCGCCGTATGTATCTGTGCCCTTGTCGCTGATCTTGACCTCATACACAAGCAGCTCGTCACACGTTGCCTTCGCTTCAGGCGTATCAGGCACGTCGATGCGGCGATACTGTAGCAGGGCCTGTCCTTTGCTGACAAGAAACGCCTTACCGAGCGTGCCTTTTGAGCGGTTGTACTTCTCCCCATGAACAAATGAAATAGGCTGTAGCGAGACGCGTTTTAGTTGCTCCTTCTGTGCAGGAGTGAGATCATATTTAAGCGTAAAATCGTCCAGGCTGCCAGGATTGCGAAAAGCATAAAGACGATCATGAATCTCCTTCCTGACCATATCATATATTGCCTGTCCTACCCCTGTCACGTCGATCAACATACGAATTTCACGACCTTCAAACCTTGGACTGAGCAACATATCAACGATCTTCGTGGCGACGTCCGGGTACGAGGTACCCAGTGCGAGTCGCCCGATTTGGCGAATGATATAGCGCGTTTGCATGACTGGCTCAGCGTCTTTGGGTGGCACGAACTCACCTGTCTTGAGATTCACGTGGGCAGGCACTCTTTTGCAGGCACGAAACCTGCCTGTATTCACCTGTACCGCCTCAGCAATGCTCAATGCCGTTGGATCTGTTATTTTTCCTATATCAACCCCGATTTGTATTGGAGCTAGAACAGCGCCCAAGTCTGCACCTCTGGCTTTATCAAACTTTCAATATCATCTGCTCTAAATGCAGACTCAAGTGTATCATGGAATTTGCAGAAGTACTCTTGCTCCGTCCAGTACCTGCCGTACTCCTGCTCCTCTTGTGCGAGAAACTCCTCTGTGATTCGCGGGCACTCGCTTACTGGTATCTTGTAATAGTCCCATTGATCACTTTTTTTGCACGCCTCGTAAAACCAGCCACGCTTGCCAAAAGGCGTTGACAGGACGATGAGCCTACCGCCGCTTACGGCTAACATTGGTCGTGCTGATG
>Ga0105347_1000146_pt1 | contig 34233 bp, 35 predicted proteins | sample EasRivMeERMLT890_FD_89677 | JGI IMG/M metagenome (GOLD analysis project Ga0105347, IMG submission 89677) | Soil microbial communities from meander-bound floodplain in the East River, Colorado, USA - East River MetaG ERMLT890 | ecosystem: Environmental > Terrestrial > Soil > Floodplain | place... | reverse complement strand
GCAAACGCCGCTTCACGAAGAGGTGGACGCGCTGTACGACCCAGACCAGGAACCCACCCGCCACCCTGAATACGCGGTCGACATCGCTCTCAAAACATTGAAACGATGTCTATGAACCCCACACATAGTGACCTATGTGTTCTTTGTGGCTACAGTGTCTTCGTGGCCTTCGTGGCGAACGCCGCGGCGCGGGCGGCCGTCTCGCGTGCGTCGGCGATGCAGTCGGGGATACCGATCGATCGAAATCCGCTGCCGGTGACAAACAAGCCGGGGATCGCCGCGAGATGCGACTCAATCGTCGCGATGCGCTCCAGGTGGCCGACTTCATACTGCGGACTCTGGCGAGTCCAGCGGTACAGCCGTGAGAAGAGTGGATCGCCGCGCGTTGGCATGATGTCGGCGAGCGCTTCGCGGGCCGTCTCGATCAACTCCTCGTCGGTCCGTTCCAGACGATGGGGATCCCGGCCTCCGCCAAGAAACGCGCGCACGAGGACGTGGTTGTCGGGCGCGCGATGCGGCCATTTCGACGTCACCCACGTGGCCGCGAGGAGCGGATTTCGCTCCACGCGCGGGACGACGAACCCGCTGCCTTGCATCGGATGATCGATCTGATCGCGGCGATAGCCGAATGCGACGGTCGCCGTCGAGGCGTACGGCACTTCTTCGCAGAGCGCCGCCAGCCTCGTGTTGATGCCGCGGAGGATTCCGCCGGCGGCGTATGCGGGAACGGCCACGATGACCGACTTCGCGCGAACATGCCCGGCAGTGGTGTCGAGCACGAACGTTCCCGCATGCTGCAGATCGGTGACGCGCGTGGAGGTGGCGATGGTTCCCGGGGCGACGGCCGTGGTGAGCGCATCCACAAGCTCGCCCACGCCCCCGGGCAGCGACACGAACGCGCCCTGCGGCGACGGTCTCATGCGCAGCGCGCGGAACGCACGGATCACGCTGCCGGACTGGCGCTCCGCATCGACGAGGCGGGGGAACAGCGCGCGGATGGACAGGCGATCGACGTCGCCGGCGTGGATGCCGGCCAGCAGCGGCTCGGCAAGATAGTCGACGGCTTCCTCGCCGAAGCGGCGGCGGACGAACGAGGCGATTGATTCATCCTCGTCGGACGGGTCACCGGGAATCAACGCTTCGCACGCCATTCGCAGTTTGCCGCGGAGCGAAAACAGCGACGAGCGCGCCAGCGCGCTTACGCGCACCGGGAATCCGAGGAACGATCCCTCCGGGATCGGATGCAGTCGCCCATGACGGAGGACGTACGCCCTGCGCGGCGTCAGCGTCGAGACCAGGCGATCCGCGATCCCCAGCTCGCGGCAGAGACCGACGGCAGCGGGCTTCTGCACGAGCATCGAGTCGGGCCCGCCATCGATGACCCAGCCATCGATCCGATCGGTGTGAATGACACCGCCAGGACGGTCGGATGCTTCGAGGACGCGTACGCGTGTGCCGCCGCGCTGCAGCTCGTAGGCGGCGGCGAGGCCAGAAATGCCTCCGCCAACTACAGCTACGTCGACGGTGTCCATGTCACCTGCTGGGCCAACATCGTTTGTGGCGCGGACCCTCCGGGTCCGCGAATCTCGTCACCGCATCTGCCGTGACGCTCGATGAACATATTGCGCCAGCATCTGCACGTTCTCGACCGGGGTCGACGGCAGGATGCCGTGACCCAGGTTGAAGATGTGTCCCGGACGTCCGGCCGCGCGAGTGAGGATGTTTTCCGCCTGGTCGAGCATTCGGCGCGGTGGACCGAGCAGCAGCGTCGGATCGAGATTGCCCTGCACCGCCCGGTCGAAGCCGATCTGCTCCCACGCCTCGTCGATCGGCACGCGCCAGTCGACGCCGATGACGTCGCCGCCCGCCTCGCGCAATTCGTCGAACATTGTCGCCGTGCCCGTGCCGAAATGAATCGACGGCACGCGGCCGGCAAGCGCCTGGAAGATCTTCTGCGAGTGTGGCAGCGCGAATTCGCGGTAGTCGGCGGCGCTCAGCGTGCCGACCCATGAGTCGAACACCTGCACCGCGTCGACGCCGGCGTCAACCTGCGCCACCAGATAGTCGGCCACGACGGTGGCGAACTTGTCACACAAGCGATGCCAGGCATCGGGATGGCCGTACATCAGTGACTTCGTGCGTGCGAAAGTATTCGAGTGTCCGCCTTCGATCGCGTACGACGCGAGCGTGAACGGCGCGCCGGAAAATCCGATCAGCGGCACGCGTCCGTTCAACTCCTCCTGTACCAGCTCGATCGCTTCCAGCACATGGGCAAGCGCTTCGCGTGGCTCGAAGAGTTTCAGCTTGTCGATGTCGGCGGGCGATTCGATCGGGTGCTCGATCTGCGGCCCTTCACCCTTGATGAAATCAAAGGGGAGTCCCATCGGCTCGAGCGGGAGGAGCAGGTCCGAAAAGAGGATGGCCGCATCCACCTCGATCCGGCGGACCGGCTGCAGCGTGACCTCGGTGGCGAGCTCGGGTGTCCGGCAGATCTCGAGGAGCGAGTACTGCTCGCGAAGGGCGCGGTATTCTGCCATGTAGCGGCCGGCCTGGCGCATGAACCAGACAGGGGTCACGTCGACAGGCTCGCGGCGGCACGCTTTCAAGAACCTGGAATTGGGCACGCTCAAGACACACCTGCGTTGAGCATTGAGCATTCTGCCTTGGGCATTGTGCGTTGAGGAGCTAGTCCTTGACGGTAATGTTCAGGAGCTCGCGCGCGAGCGTCACCAGCTCCTCTAGCCAGAGCGGTTTATAGCGGAGCTCGGCGCCGAGCTCTTTGATCTCATTCGACTGCGCGTCGTCCAGGTAATAGTCTCCCGTGACGATCGCGACCGGCGTATTGGTCAGGTCGGGGATGGCTCGGATCGCGCGGAGAAATTGGAGCCCGCTCGTCAGCGGCATCCGGAGATCGAGGATGACGGCATGCGGCCGATGCCGCTGCGCAAGGCTCAGCCCCTCGTCGGCCGAGAGCGCGGCCCACACCTCAAAACCTTCCAGACGAAGCATTCGCGAAAACGTGTCGGTGACACTGACGTCGTCATCGACGATCAAAACGCGCGGGATGGGGTCATTGGGCGTAGAAGGGGACACCGGGTCATTGTGCGGCCGGGCTTTGAGGTCGTCAAGCAATCTCGTGCTATATTCAGCCCCTTTGCACGGATCTCGATCTCTTTGTTGTCGGTACGCACACGCGTCGGAGGTTGTGTGAGCCCAATTCTCGTGCGGCCTGTCCGCGAGCAGCTCGAGCACGACCGCATCATTCGCCTGCTGCAAGCAAAATATAAGAGAAAATTCGAAGTCGCCATCAACCCGGGCAACGAACAGACGTCGCCCGTCGGGGGGCCTCCACCCTGGTACCCCGACCTCGTGCTGCAGGACGCGCGCGGAAAAAAGCTGCTGGGCGTGGTCGAGGTTGAAACCGCCGAGTCGGTCAATCATCTCGAGGCGATGTCGCAGTGGGTGGCGTTTTCGCGATTCCGTACGCCGTTTCACCTCTACGTGCCCGTCTCCATGATCGATGTGGCGCGCCGTCTTTGCCAGGATATGCAGATTCCGGTCGGCGAGCTCTGGGCGTATTCGATGCTCGGCGATCAACTCCGCTTCAATCTGGTGCAGCGCTCGGCGCAGGCCCCTGAAAGCAAGCCGCGGGCGAGCGCGCCCGCGTCACGTCCATCCGCCACTCCCGCCGTTCGTGCGGGTGCAAACGGCCAGTCGCGCGCGAAACGCCCTGTCGCGCACGCCTCTCGGCCCAAAGCCGCCGCAAAGAAGACCGCACGTGTCAGTGCCCCCGCGCATCGCGCGGCGGCGCGAAAGCCCGCTGCACGCCCGGCGCGGGCCGCCGCGAAGAAGAGTTCCTCGACTTCGCGGGCGCAGAAGCGTAAGTAACGACCCGTGCCGTTCCTTCGCGTGATCCGCGACAAGCGCGGATACGAGACGACGTACCTGATGCATTGGTGCCGCGAAGGTAATCGCCAGCACTCGCGGATTCTGTACGTCTTTCGCACGCCGGGTGGCATTCGGGTCGGGCGCGAGGCACTCGAGGCGGACGTTCTGAAGCAGATCGAAGCGCAGCATCCGGAGATCGAGTTCGACTGGAACGCGGTGTTCCACAACCAGCAGGTCGTCGAGGCGTCAACCGAGCCGCGTCGTCCCCGCAAGCGCCCGTCGACCGAGGCGCCGGCAGAGCCACGTCAGACGCAACCGCAGCAACCCGCGCCGCGGCCCGCGATTCCGTCGAAAATCGAAGGGGCGACCGCGGACGAGCAGATCGCGTTTCTGGTGCGCTGGCATGCCGTCATCCGGGAGCGAATCCCGCAGCGCATTTCGGATCCGGCTCGCCAGCAGGTGCTCCTTGCGCTCGCCGAGCGCCTCAATTCTGTCGCGTGGACCGACGTGGATCAGATCACGGCCGGTCTTCAGCAGGCTGCCGAAGCGCTCGAACGTCTGTCGCACGTGTTCGCAAAGCGCCGCCGGCGCCCGAAGAAGCGCAGCGGATCAGCCGCCGGGCCCGCCGCGCCTCTCATGTCGAACACCGAGACGGGCGCCGATGTGTCGCCGGATCCGGTTGTGGACGAAGAGGCCGGCTCCTCCGACGAACCGTCCGACGACTCTATCCCCGACGTGTGATGTCCTGGTTCCTCGCCTTGCTGGTCCGGCTCGGAGAGCTCGGGCCGTGGGGTCCGGTTCTGTTTGCGCTGATGTACATCGCCGCCGCCGTGACGATGGCTCCAGCGTTTGTGCTGGCCGTCGCCGCCGGTGCGTTGTTCGGCGTGTGGAAGGGTTCGCTGCTCGTGTTCGTCAGCGCGACGCTGGGAGCAATAGCGGCGTACGGCATTGCGCATCGACTTGCGGGGACGCGGCTGTTCTTGTGGGTCTCTCGCGACCGGCGCGTCGCAGCCGTTCGTTCGGCAGTTGCGGGCGAGGGCGCATGGGTGCAGTTTCTGCTGCGTCTGTCGCCGATCGTGCCCTATGTGCTCGTCAACTACGCATTCGGATTGAGCCGAGTGCGCTTCCGCGATTTCCTGCTGGCGTGCCCCGGCATGATCCCGACAATTGTGATGTACGCGTACTACGGAAAGGTGGTGGGGGACGTCGCAAAGGTGGCTGCTGGCGTCGTGCCGCCGCGCGGACCCGAGTATTACATCCTCCTCACCCTGGGTCTGGTCGCCACTGTGGTCGCGACCATGGCCATCACGCGGGCGGCGCGCCGCGCCATCGAAGAGCAGCAGAAGATCCGGCCCTAGGCCATCGGTCGCGGCGAAACCGATCTCGCCGCTGCGGCATCGATGATCCATTCGACACGTTCCTCCGCCGCGCGCAGCAGCTGCGCGGGATAGCGCGAGACGTTGAGTTCCCCTTCGATCGCTGCAGTAATCGCGTCGGCTTTCGTCGATCCGGCGGCCATCACGATGATGGCTGTGGAGTCGAGCAGCGCCGGGGGCGTCTGCGTGATGCGCCATTGATTCAGCTTCGGCACCCAGACACCTGTCGCCAATTCATTGTGCTCTTGCAAGACGGGCCACGGAGGCACGGAGACACGGAGGCTATGTTTTCTCCGTGACTCCGTGACTCCGTGGCCTGTCTCAGCGACAAGCGGGCTTTCCGGGAATATGGACGCGATGTGGGCGTCCACACCGATGCCGAGCAGCGTCACGTCGAACAAGGGACCCGCTATGTCGTCTCGCCGCGCACGCAGCATCGCGTCGTACTCGCGTCCTGCATCGACGGCTGGAACCTCTCCACGCATTCGATGCACGTGCGTCGGGGGAATCGGCACGTGCTGGATCAGCGTTCGATTCACCAGACCGAAGTTGCTCTCCGGGTGACCGGGCGGCACGTTGCGCTCGTCACTCCAGAAGAGGTGTACGCGCGGCCAGTCGATCCGTGCCCGCCACGGGTGGTCAGGATCGGCCAGATATTCATAGAGCAGGTCAGGTGTGTGTCCGCCGGTCAGAGATACCGCGGCCGCGTTCCGGATGACGATGGCGCCTTCGATGAGTGAGGTGATTCGCTCGGCCCCTGTGTGGGACATCTCCGCTTTGTCGCGAACAACGGTCAGTTGCGCCATGCGCGGCCGTCACGCTCCATCAGCCGGTCCGCCTCCGAAGGTCCCCAGGTGCCGGCCTCGTACGTCGGAATCGGCGACGTGGTGTCCTGCTTCCACCCATCGAGGATCGTCTGTACGGCCTCCCAACCGGCCTCGACCATGTCCATGCGATGGAACAAGGTCTGATCGCCGGCCATTGCATCGACCAGGAGCGTTTCGTAGCCGGTCGTCGGCTCGGTCTTGAAATACTTCGCGTAGCCGAAGTCCATCGTCACCGTCTTGAGCCGGACGAAGGGTCCTGGCACCTTTGCCTCGAAGGAGAGTGAGATGCCTTCGTCGGGCTGAATGCGGATGACGAGGACGTTTGGACTGAGCTCGCGCACCGACGTTTCACGGAACAGGAGCTGTGGTGGGCAGTTGAACTGGACCGCGATCTCGCTGACGCGGCGCGGCAGCTTCTTGCCTGTGCGCAGATAAATGGGGATCCCCGCCCATCGCCAGCTGTCGATGAACAGGCGCATGGCGACGAATGTCTCTGTGCGCGAGTCGGGGCCGACACTCGGTTCCTTCGTATAACCGGTGTACTGTGCGCGGACCACGTGATTCCCGAGGTCCGGTGGCGAGAGCGGCGGAACGGCGTGCAGCACCTTGACCTTCTCGTTACGGACGTCCTCGGCGGCGAAGGAGATCGGCGGCTCCATTGCCACGAGCGTCATCACCTGGAACATGTGGTTCTGGACGCAGTCGCGCAGCGCGCCCGCCTTGTCGTAGTACGCGCCGCGATGCTCGACGCCCGCTTCTTCCGCAACCGTCATCTGCACGTGATCGACGTAGCGCCGGTTCCAGGTCGGTTCGAAGATCCCGTTCGCGAACCGGAAGGCGAGGATGTTCTGGACGGTCTCTTTGCCGAGGTAGTGATCGATCCGGTAGATCTGCGATTCGCGCAGCCCTTTCGTCAGCTGCGTATTCAGCGCCCGCGCGCTCTCGAGGTCGTAGCCGAAAGGCTTTTCGACGATGACGCGGCGCCAGCCTTCGTGCTCGCTGGTCAGTCCCGCCTCGGCGAGGCGCTCGCCGATGGTTCCGAACAGATCCGGCGGCACGGCAAAGTAAAAGAGGTAGTGTGCCGGGATGTGGTGGCGAGCGCGGATCTCCTGAAGCTTGTTCTTCAGCCGCTCGAAGAGCGCTGCGTCGTTGAACTCGCCGGAGATGTAATACAGACGATCTTCAATCCGCTTCCATTTGTCCGCTTCGAGTGGCTCGCCTTCCACGTTGCGCACCTGCTCGCGCAGCTGCGCGCGGTAGGCCGCCTCGTCGATCGCCGGGCGCGCCACCCCGAGGATCGCGAATTCATCGGGCAGGTGTCCGTCTTCCGCAAGGTTGTAGATGGCGGGAAGAAGTTTGTGCCGCGTCAGATCCCCGGACGCGCCGAAGATCACAAAGACGCACGGATCAGCGCGGAGGTTCGACATGGCCGCCGAACTGCGCGCGGAGTGCCGACAGCAGCTTCTCCGCGAAGGTGTGATCGCGGCGCGACCGGAAACGGATGTAGAGCGCGGTGGTCAGGACGTCGGCCGGGACGTCCTCGTCCATCGCCGCCTGCACCGTCCAGCGCCCTTCGCCCGAGTCAGCAACCGTGCCGACAAACTGTTCCAGCTGCGGGTCCGCGATAAGGGCCAGCGCTGCAAGATCGAGCAGCCACGAGCTTACGACGCTCCCTCGCCGCCACACTTCGGCGATCTCGGCGAGCTTCAAGTCGTAGCGATGGTTCTCGGGCAGCGCGCGGCTGGTCGCATTGCGCATGATGTCGAATCCCTCGGCATACGACTGCATGAGACCGTACTCGATGCCGTTGTGGATCATCTTAACGAAATGACCGGCGCCTGCCGGCCCGCAATAGAGAAACCCTTCATGCGCGGTCGTCTTCGAGATGTCGAGGCCGCGCGACGGCGTGATGGCTCCCTGGCCCGGCGCCAGCGTTCGAAAGATCGGCGTGAGGCGTTCCGCGGCGTGCTGAGGCCCCCCAATCATCAGGCAGTACCCGCGCTCGGCGCCCCAGACGCCGCCGCTCGTGCCGACGTCGAGATAGTGGATGCCGCGGGGCGAGAGCAACGCGGCGCGCCGCACGTCATCTTTGAAGTGGCTGTTGCCGCCGTCGATGATCGTGTCGCCCGGTTGCAGCTGCTCGGCGAGCGCAGTCACGGTCTGTTCGGTCGGATCGCCCGCAGGTACCATCAGCCACACCGCGCGCGGCGGAGTGAGGCGCGCGGCGAGGTCGGCCAGCGACGAGGAGCCGGCGGCTCCGCCCCTCGCAATTCCCTGCACCGCGTCCGGATTGCGGTCGTACGCGACGACCTGGTGGCCGCCCGCCATCAGCCGGCGCGCCATGTTGCCGCCCATCCGGCCCAACCCAATCAGGCCCAGCTGCATTGGGAGTTCATTTGCAGAGCTCGTCGATCTTTCGGATGCGGGCGATGTGGCGTCCGCCTTCAAAGGGCGTCGCGAGCCACACGCGCACAATCGCGAGCGCTTCGGTTTCCGTTATCGTCCGCTGGCCCAGCGACAGCATGTTCGCGTCGTTGTGCGCCCGGTTCCAGATCGCGACCTGCTCGTTCCAGCACAATCCGCAGCGGATTCCGCAGATTCGGTTGGCCACGATTGCCTCGCCGTTCCCCGACCCGCCGAGCACGATGCCCCGCTCGAAGTCTCCGCGGGCGACCGCCTCGGCCACGGGCCGGATGAAGTCGGGGTAGTCGCACGGGGCCTCGGAGTTGGTCCCGAAATCGTGGACCGTGTGGGCCCCGGCCTGCAGCATTTTCTTGATGGCTTCTTTGTAGGCAAAACCGGCGTGGTCGGACCCGATCGCGAGTTTCATCAGGACACTAACTATAGCCATAGCGGGGCGAGCCTTTTCAGGCTCGTCCGCGAACCCGGAGGGTTCGCGCCGCTCTGACTCTTGACGCGCCCTGCTGTTATACTCATTCGCATGCGAAATACCGCTAAGTTCCTGGCGGCGGGAGCACTTGCGCTCGCCCTGGCGTTGTGCGCCCTTCGGGTGACGGAGATCTCTGCGTATGCGCAGGCGCAGCCGGCCGGGCCGGCGCAACCGGCGCAGCAGCAACAACCGCAGCAGCCGACCTTCCGCTCCACCGCGGAGCTGGTCACGACCGACGTGATCGTCCGCGATTCCAAGAGCGAGCAGTTCATGGCTGATCTCAAGCCGACCGATTTCGAAGTGTTCGAAGACGGCGTCAAACAGGATCTCGCCTCGATGGTGCTGATCCACGGAGGACGCGCGTACAACACGCTGGCGCCGCCGCCCGCGCCGCTGCAGGAGGGAATCATCCTGCCGGTGAGTCGTCCCACGAACGATGCGGCAGGGCGCGTGTTCCTGCTGTTCGTCGACGACCTGCACATGGACTTTCAGAACACGCCGCGCATCCGCGAGATCTTCCGCAAGATGCTGAAGAACCTGATCCACGACGGCGACATGTGGGGCATGGTGAGCACCGGCACCTCCTCGATTTCGATCGATCTCACCTACGACCGCGCGCTGCTCGACGATGCGATCAACCGAATCAGCGGGAACGGTCTGAAGCCGACCGAAATCATCAAGGGGCAGCAAGGGGCGGACGGTCCGGTCGAGTTGAAATACCGCGCGCACGTCGCGTTCACGACGGCGAACTCGTTGATGCAGAACCTCGAGAAGCTTCACAACCGTCGCAAGGCGGTCATCTGGGTGAGCAGCGGCTACGATTTCAATCCGTTCGAGAAGTCGCGGCTGAAGGAGGAGCTCGGCCCCGCCATGGACAGCCAGGATGACGGGAGCGGCAACTCGACCAGCAGCCAACAGCGTCTCGATCCAAACATTCAGGCCAGGGGCTCCCAGTTCGCGGACGCCGAGCTGGTGCGCGACATGGCGGATGTGACGCGCGCCGCCAACCGCGCAAATGCGACGCTCTACACCGTTGACCCGCGCGGCCTCGTGGCCGGCGGTGACATCGGCGAGAACCTCGATCCGATAGAGTGGGAAACGTTCGTGTCGCGCACGCAGGACAGCTTGCGAACGATTGCGGATCTCACGGGCGGCTTCGCCGTGGTCAACCAGAACGACTTCGACAAGGCGTTGAAGAAAATCGACGCCGAGACGAGCGACTACTACGTGCTGGGGTTCTATTCGAGCAATCCTGATCCATTGCGGAGAACCCGGCGGATCCAGGTGGTTGCCAAGCGCGACGGCGTGCAGGTGTGGTCGCGGACGTCGTACTCGCTGCGACCGACGCCGTCTGAGGCTGCCAAGAAATAGATCAACTTCCAACACCCAACCTCCAACTCCCAAGGCGCTTGGGAATTGGAAGTTGAGCGTTGGGCGTTCTCAGGACTCCCCTCCAGACGCCGCCGAGGGCGCAGTGCTCTTCTCGATCGCTTCGCGAATGCGCTCACGCAGCCAGTCGATCGGCTTGGGCGTGCTCGCCAGGAATGCCTGCCACTCCGCTTCCGTCAGCGGAATGTGAATCACGCGATCGACGCTGTCCGAGAGGTGGATATGATCCATTTCACCGCGATCTTATCCGCGGACCCGCGATCCCAAGAAATAGAATGATCCGATTGCGTCCATCTGGCGCGGTCATGCGGTCATAACGTCTTCGGGGCCTGCGCCGCGGCCGCCAGCCGCGGGCGCACGGTGTCGAACACCCTGAGCACCTCGGCGACCGCCCGCGGGAGCCGGGTCATCTTTGGATACAGCCACCCGAACTGCCGCTCCAGCGAGTGCCCGGCGATTCGGCTGACGAACAACTGCTTCGCTTTCACGTCGCCCGCCACTGCCTGCCAGGGCGCGATGCTGATGCCAAGGCCGCTGCGCACCATCGCCTTGATGATCTCGACGTTCTCCGTCTCCATCACGATCTCCACCTCGATGCGCTCGCGGGTGAAGAACTCGTCGACCAGGCGCCGTGTAATCGACCCCGTTTCGAAGAGGATGAACGGCTGTTTGTTGAGATCGGCGGCTGTGATCTTCCGCTTCATCGCCAGTGGATGGTTCGGATACGTCGTTACCAGCAGTTCCTCGTCGAGGACCGGAACCGACACGAGATCGGCGGCGTCGATCGGCACGGTCAGCATCCCCAGATCGCCCGCGCCCGAGCGCAACATCGCGACGGATCGATCGGTGCTGCCGACGGTGACTTTCAAATCCAGATGAGGATGGACGCGCCGCACCTCCGCGAGGAGCGTGGGGAAGACGTAGAGGCAGACGGTCATCCCGCCGACCAGGCGCAGCGTGCCGCGCAGCGACTCCTGCTTCTCGCTGATCGTGGTCACCGTGTCCTGCAAATCCTGGAAGACGCGGTGACTCAGCTGGAGGAGCGCTTCACCCGCGGCCGTAATGCGGATGCGCCGGCCAATCCGATGGAATACGGACTCGCCGAGCTCTTCCTCGAGGAGCAGAATCTGGCGGCTGATTGCGGACTGCGAGACGTGGAGCTTTTCACCCGCGGCCGTGAAGGAGCCGGTGTCGGCGATGGCGCGGATGATCTCCAATTGCCGCAGATCCACGCCAAAAGCTTATATAACGGGAACGCATGGACGCAACGAAATGTATGACTAATTCGCCGTGCGGAGGTCCGACGCCACGACGCTGACCGTCTTGACCCTTTCGATGGCTTCCTCGAGATAGCCCTTGTCCATCTCCACGCCGACAAAATTCAGCCCGAGCTGTGCGCAGGCGACGGCGGTTGACCCCAGACCGAGGAACGGATCCGCCACGGTCGTGATCCGATCAGTGCCATGGAGCAGGAGGCACATCTCCGGCAGGCGCGGCGGGAACGTGGCGGGGTGGGGGCGATCCTTTTCCCGGTTTTGAATCGTTTCGTACGGAATGAACCACGTGTTGCCGCGGCACCGCAGATCATTGGCGGCCGAGCGCCAGCGCGCGACGTTCGATTTGTCCTGGTATTTGACGCCAATCGCCTGGCGGCGCAGCGGCGTCTCTCCCGTGGGCGTGAAATGAAAGACGAATTCGTGGCAGTCGTGGAGGAAGCGCCGGCTGTTGATCGGCTTGTAGTGGCCGACGGCCAGATCCTCCTCCAGCTTCGCACCTGCACCCGCGAGAGCCTTTTCGATCGCGATCGATTTGATCCAGTGGATGGTGTTCTGCAGGCGGAGGTGCGGGCGCGCCGCCTGCGCCACGTCCAGGGCCGTCCACGGGTCTGTCGGCTTACTCCCGACATTCAGGAATAGCGATCCGTCTTCCGCGAGCGCCCGCGCGGCAAGACCGATCCATTGCCCGGTCCAATCGAGATACCGCGATCGCGGCATTGTGTCGTCGTAGGTGCGGTAGCGGATGCCGAGGTTATAGGGGGGCGACGTGACAACCGCATCGAGCGAACCCGGCGGGAACCGCGCAAGGATGTCGAGGCAGTCGCCGAGATAGAAGCGGAACGTCGCGCGGCCGATTTTGAAGTTGGAATAGGGCTGGGGGAAACGAATCACCAGCCGTGATTGTAATTGCGTGGAACCACGAAGACGCGAAAGAACGCGACCTTCGTGGTGAAGAAATCAGGACGCTCGAACGGGGGCGAACTGCTCCGAGGGCGATGCGACGGTGCGTTCGGCTGCGATCGTGTGGTTCCGGCGGTGACCGTACAACGCGCAGCCAACGCCTTTTTCTTCGATGTAAGTTAGCTCGCGGCTCGTGGCGAGCTCGCGATACCGGCCAATGACACACCCGCAGGCGAGTGTGCGAAACCCCAGGAGCCGCACCAGACTCATGGCTCGATCCTCCGAGTACACGAGCTGCAATCGTTGTGCCTGTTGAGATGGGAGTGAGCGCGCACCGTGTCGTTGATTCGCGATCCGCCGTGAATGCAGGAAAACAGCACGAAAGACGGCGCACGCTCATCGCGCGCCTCCGACTCCCTTGTGTGCTATTGCGGAACGTTTGTGTCGCCAGGTCGGTACACTCCAAAATCCAAAATCCCAGGATCCAAATCCCAAATCTCAACTTCCCAGATCCCTATGCGAATCGAGTCAGGAGACATGAGGGCACTTACGAATTGGTGTTTGGGTCCTGGGGCCTGGGTTTCGGGATTTGCGCATGAATCGCCCGGAATGATTCCAATTCCACGGCGCGCTGACGCGCGGCTGCTCCGCGCGCACGCACGACCCTGATGATGAATCCCAGATGCAGGACGCCAATCACGCCCATTTCCATCTGGGTCCGTGGCGGCATCAGCGCCGGGATGATGTTGACGAACGCCGCGCCGGCAAACACTGTCGAAAAGAGCGGGTCGATCCCGCCGCCTGGAAGCGCCGGCCCGACGGCCATGACCGTGGTTTCCCACCTCGGGCCGGTTTCGGGGTTCTCGTAATACACCTGGAGATACCGACCGACCCGCTCGACACCGACGTGAAGCGCGTGGATCGCTTCGAATCCCCCGACGAGAACCGCCAGCGGGAAGAGCACGGCGACCGGCGCTTGGCTGAGTACCAAAACAGTAAGCGCCAGCGTCGACCAACCAATCATCGTGATCGGGAAGAGGATCATCCGCACAGTCCCGCGGGTCGCAATGGTGCGCCGGAGCACCGAAAACTCAATTTCCGAGAGACTCATCGTGTGGCACCCTTATTGGAATGGCCGAGCACTGGAAGCGGTTAGGTGACCGAAAACGGTACCCGATATCAACTAGCCGACCCAGTGTCGGCCAAAAGGCCCTTGCGCGCTACAGTTTGTCTGTTAAAATGCCGAAACATTCCGTAACAATGTGTCTCGCAAGGGGTTGCCTGTGATCCGAAACCGGTTTTGCGCAACGATCCGACTGATCTGTTGCGTTGTCGCGGCAACCGCCATTGGCGTCCCCGCAATTGCGAGCGCAGCAGTTCAGTCAACGGCCGAGAGCTCGTCCGCTCCTAAGAAGCTGACGCTGAAGAAGCCGACCACATCGTCGAGGGCAGCAGCGGCGCGGCGTCGTGCCCGCTCGAGGCGCACCAGGGCGGCTGTTCAGGCGGCAGCGCTCCGCGAAGCCATTGAACCGCGTTTCAAGCTCGATGACGCCGGCAGCGTCGTTCCCGACATTCGCGCCGAGGCAGCCATCATCTATAACCCGGAAAACGGGAAAGTGCTCTGGGAGAGCAATTCAACGAGCCGACGGTCGATCGCCAGCATCACAAAGGTGATGACCGCGACGGTGTTCCTGGAAGACCAGCCCGACATGGCGCGTGAAGTCGTGGTCCAGCGCGCCGACGTGCGTGCCGCTTCGACCACGTATCTCCGCGCCGGCTACAAGGTCACGACTGGTGATCTGCTCCACCTTCTGCTCATAGCCTCGGACAACGCGGCCGCGCGTGTGCTCGCCCGGGTCTCGCCTTTCGGGTCGGTTGGGTTTATCGATCGGATGAACGCCAAGGCGGAGGAACTGGGTCTCGAAAACACGACCTACGCGGATCCGTCGGGTCTCCTTGCCGACAACACCTCGTCGGCGTACGACCTGGCCAAGCTGATTACCTATGTCTCGGGTGACGAGCGGATCGCAAGCATCATGCGAACGCCGTACTACACGGTCAACGTCGGACGCAAGCAGATCACCGTGCACAGCACGAATCAGCTCGTGATGAAGGGCGACGTGGACGTACAGGCCGGAAAGACCGGCTTCATCACCAAAGCGGGCTACTGTCTCGCAACGCTGCTCCGGCTGCCGCAAGGCGGGCCTGAAGTGGCCGTCGTCATTCTCGGCGCGAAGTCGAACCCCGGCCGCTTCTGGGAGACGCGTCACCTGTTCAACTGGATTTCGACCAAGGCGCAGGACTGGTTCGTCCCGATCGAGCAATCGACGGGGACGGCGCAAACGGCAATCCAGACGCCGGCTGTTGTTCCGGCCGCTAACTAAGTTCGAAGTGTGAAGTTCGAAGTTTGAAGTAACTTCAGAAGTAAGAAGGAGCTTCAATAGCAAAGGGCCCGCGGGTATCGCGCGGGCCTTTTCTTTTGTACTTCTACGAGTAGCCTCGTTGAACGGCGTAGGCATCGAGCGGAAGTGTCGCGATGCTGTCGACGGCCGGCATCACCGGACGCGTCGCGCGCCTTGCATCGTACGCCTTCAGATAGCGCAGGCACTCGTCACAGGCATAGACGCGGTATTGGCCGTCAGGCGTCGCGAACGAAGTAATACGCGCGCGGTTGCCGTTACGACAGTACGGGCACGTGAGCGGCTCGAATTTCCAGCGCAGTGTGCAGCGGCTGCAGATCAGGTGGCGCTCGGCCGCCGGAGTGATGACCGCGAGGTCGGGCTCCGCTCCGCACAGCGCGCAGTGCGGGTGCGTCCAGAGCGCCAGCTCCGGGCGCTGCTGCAGAACCTCCGCGCAGCGCGACAACCACGGGCGCAATGCGAGCGCGAGCACCTGGTCGAGCGCTTCATCGGTGCTCGAAGGGGAATCGAGTGGCGCGGGACGGTGGCCAACACCAATCGCCGCCACCTGATGTCGATGAACGCCCGTTCGGTACCAGTGCGAGGCGGCTTCCACAAGATTCATATCGCGGCCTATCACGTGGATGCGCTGGTAGTCTGCCTCCTCGAGCGCCCCGCGGCGGTGCAGCACGTCGGCGATCTGGCGCACCAGCAGCCGCAAGTCCGTCGGTTCGATGCGAATGTCTTCAAAGCGCAGAAGAGGCCGTCCGTGCTCCTGGTGGTGCCGGAGAATGTCCGCGTTCAGTTCAAAGAAGGGGAGAGGCACTCGCCCTTGGACGCGGCGGTAAAGCTCGAGCACCTCGATCTGCATGTCGACGGCATCTGACAGCTCAGGATGCTGCTCGCGTATCGCGCGAAGCTCCGCGACCTCTCGCGACTCGGAGCGCGGTGTACGTGGAGGCCTTACCGGGTCAGTCACGTTCCGATCATACACAAACTGAATGGGTTACGGGTCCCACAGCCACTTGACAGAATGTGCCGTTGGCGAAGTCAGGTTCGCCCGACGAACCGCGAAGACCGGAGTCAGACTTGTCTCGACGAAGCCCAACGGGCGTAGTCGGATAATGTTGGCAAGCCTGTGCGAATTCTCATGATCGCGTCGGAAGCCGCGCCGTTTGCGAAGACGGGCGGTTTGGCGGACGTCCTGGGCTCACTTCCGGCTGCGCTTGAGCGCCTCGGTCATGAAGTTGACGTCGTGATGCCTCGATACCGGGGCATCACTGCCGGGGAACCGGCCGGCGCCGTGACTGTTCGTCTTGGCGGCCAGATGGCTGACGCGCGAATCTGGATAGCGGGCACAGGCAGGGTGAGAACGATTTTCGTCGACCACCCACCGTACTTCGATCGCGACTACTTGTACGGCACCACGGGGCAGGACTATCCCGATAACCCGGAGCGGTTCGCGTTCCTCGCGATGGCAGCGCTCGAATGGGCGGCGTCGACGGCCGGTCACGTCGACATCGTTCATGCGCACGACTGGCAGGCTGGCCTGGCGCCGCTGATGCTGCGGAACGGCTACGCGCCGCCGAAGCTCGCGCACACGCCTGCGGTTTTCACCATGCACAACCTCGCCTATCAGGGCGTGTTCGATGCGAGTTGGCTACCGCGGCTTGGCTTCGGTTGGGATCTCATGCGCATCGACGCACTCGAATACTGGGGACGAATCAGCTATCTCAAAAGCGGACTGATGTTCAGCCGCATGATCACTACCGTCAGCCCTCACTACGCACAGGAAATTCAGACGCCGGCGTTCGGTTTTGGATTCGACGGGATCCTGAGGCACCGTGCCGACGATCTCGTCGGCATTCTGAACGGAATCGATTACGATCAGTGGGATCCGGCGCGCGATCCGTACCTGCCAGAGCCCTACGACGCGACCAACGTCGCAGGCAAGCGGTCGGCGAAGCGCCTGGTGCTCCAGGTTTTCGGAATCCCCGCTAACGAAGAGGCGCTTGCGAGGCCGCTTGTCGGCTTGATCTCGCGGCTGGTCGATCAAAAAGGGTTCGATTTGATAGCCGAGATCGCCGACGTGCTCCCGAAGCTTGACGCGTCGTTCGTGCTTCTGGGCAACGGCGACCGGCGTTACGAGGATCTGTGGCTTGGCCTCGCGGCTCGGCATCCGGGCCGCATCGGCGCACGAATCGGCTTTGACGAACAACTGGCGCACAGAATCGAGGGGGGCGCGGATCTCTTCCTTATGCCGTCGCGGTTCGAGCCCTGCGGGCTGAACCAGATGTACAGCCTGCGGTATGGGACAGTGCCCGTCGTGCACGCGGTCGGCGGCCTCTACGACACCGTTCGCACTTTCAACCCGCGAACGGGCGAAGGGAACGGCTTCAGCTTCGACAACTACTCGGCGCAGGCGCTGCTCGATACGCTGCGATGGGCGCTGGAAATCTACGGCGACCGTAAGACCTGGCTCGGGATTCAACAGCGGGGGATGAGGCAGGATTTTTCCTGGGACGCTTCAGCCGGCCAGTACGTCAAAGTATATGAACGCGCAGTGCGGCGCGAACCTTGAGGTTCGCGGTGTGGGGTGGCCGTTACGGGCCGCTGAATTGGAGACACAGACACATGGCATCCGACAAGGTTAAGACGTTCACCGACAGTAACTTCGACGAGGAAGTGAAGACCGGCGTCGTGCTGATCGACTTCTGGGCGGAATGGTGCGGACCCTGCCGGCGCCTGACGCCGACGGTTGAGGCACTTGCCACCGAGTACGACGGGCGAGCCACCGTGGCGAAGATGAATGTCGACGAGAACCCGAATATTCCGGGCCGCTTCATGATCCGCGGAATCCCGACGATGCTGATTTTCAAGAACGGGGAGCTCGCCGATCAGATCGTCGGTCTCGCCGCGAAGGAAGAGATCGCGAAGAAGCTCGACCAGCAGCTTCTGACACCGCAGCTCTGACTATGGCCGATCGCAAAGTCATCATCATCGGTTCCGGCCCGGCAGGTCTGACAGCGGCGCTGTACACCGCGCGCGCCAATCTGAAGCCGCTCCTCATTGAAGGGCTCGAAGCCGGTGGTCAGTTGATGCTGACGACGATGGTGGAGAATTGGCCCGGGTTCCGGGACGGCATCATGGGCCCGGACCTGATGGCCGAGATGCGGTTGCAGGCCGAGCGTTTCGGCACCGAGATCCTGCAGGGCAACGTGAACCGGGTTGATCTGAAGGGCTACCCGTTTTCCGTCGCGATGGGCGACGGCAGAACCCTCACGTCAGATGCGCTGATCATCGCAACCGGGGCCTCCGCCCGGTGGCTCGAGATCGGCAGCGACCGGAAGCTCTCCGGCCACGGCGTCTCGACATGCGCGACCTGCGACGGCTACTTCTTCCGCGGGAAACCGATCGCGGTCATCGGTGGCGGTGACTCCGCGATGGAGGAAGCGATCTACCTGACCCGGTTTGCCACCAAAGTCACCGTCGTCCATCGGCGCGATTCGTTGCGCGCATCGAAGATCATGCAGGACAAGGCGTTCGCGAACTCGAAGATCGAGTTCATCTGGGACTCCGACATCGCCGAGATCCGGGACGTCGGCAAGGGCGAGGTCAGCAGCATCGTCGTTCGAAACCTGAAGACCGGGAAACAGACGGAGATCCCACTCGACGGCGTCTTCATCGCGATCGGCCACACGCCGAACACGGATCTGTTCCGCGGTCAGATCGAGCTCGATGAAACCGGCTACATCAAGACGCATCATGGCTCCCGCACGAGCGTTCCCGGTGTGTTTGCCGCGGGGGACGTACAGGACCACATCTACCGCCAGGCGGTAACCGCGGCCGGCTCCGGCTGCATGGCCGCAATCGATGCTGAGCGGTATCTCGATGGCTTGCCAGTGCCCGACGAAACAACGGACAACGCCGCGTGTCTCGTCGCCCCACCGATGAATGAAATCCTGAAGCCTTGAACTCCCAACCTCCAATTCCCAACCTCCAAGAAGACCATCGTCGCAACAACGAGCTTCTTGGCAGTTGGGAGTTGGGCGTTGGGAGTTGAAACCGAGGCGAAGCGGCGGCCGTATAACGTGTGTCCGTGCCACCGAGTGACGCCGAACTGGCGAAGGAGGCGCTTGCGGGCTCTGACGCCGCAAGTCGCGCGCTGGTAGCCAGGTACGCCACCCCCGCGGTCAATTTCGTCTTCCGCTTCGTGCACGATCGTGCGCTTGCCGAAGATCTCGCGCAGGAAGGGTTCCTCCGGGTCTTTCAGCGCCTGAACACCTACGATCCTGAACGGAAGTTTTCGAGCTGGTTCTTTCAGGTCGTTCGCAACGTGACCATCGACCACCTTCGCGTCAATCGACTGGCGACCACGTCGCTCGACGAGCTCAAAGAAGGAGGCTTTGAAGGTGCCGCGGCCGACAAGACGAGCTCATCACCCGAGGATCTTGCAGGGCAGGGCGAGCTCGCAGGCGCGCTCGAACAGGCGTTGGCGCGACTTCGACCGGAGTACCGGGAAGTGGTTGTCCTTCGCTACCAGGAGGGACTGACCCATCCGGAGATTTCCGAGATTCTCGGGTTGCCGAGCGGCACCGTCAAGACTTACCTGCATCGAGCCCGGAAAGAGCTTGCGTCGATTCTTTCGTCGAAGGGATGGGGGCCCGCCTGAATGTCTGAAACCCTTTGCGCCGAGGTTCCGTAAAGTGACCAGGGACGCGATCAGAGACCGAAACATGCAGGATCGTGAACAACTGGAACGCTGGCTGGCCAGCGAGGCAGCAGGGCAGGAGGATGCTGCGGACGCCGCGTTCGCGCACCTGTTCGCTGCGGTGCCGAAGGTCGAGCCCAGGGCGGAATTCGTCGAGCTGACCGCCGCTCGAGTGTGGGCCGAGAGGGCGCGGCGACGCCGCTTCGCGGTCTTGGGGTGGGCGGCCGCCGTCGTCATTGCCGCTGCAGGCAGCCTGGCTGGTTACGCGGCAGCAGCCCCGGCGGGTGCGTGGGCCATCAAGACTGGCATACAGCTGATGTCGCACGCGATGCCATGGCTCTTCGCATACGCGACCGAAGCCATGAATCTCTGGTGGGTCGCCGCGCGTGTCGGAAACCACCTTGCCCTGGCAATCGCGACACCTCCGCGTGCCGCTGGGCTCGTAGCCGTGGAGCTTGTCGGGATCTTCGCGTTCTTCGCCCTGCAGCGGCTGGTTCGATGGGAGCTTCGAGGAGAGGCACACGTATGAAACGACAGGTGGTATATGCGGCGATCGCGGTGTTGACCGCGCTGTGGGCGGGGGCGTACGTCCTGCTCGCGCAGACGCCGACCGCGGCCGAGCTCCGCAGCCAGCTCACGGAACGCTATGAGATCGTCGCGTTGCAGAAAGGCGTCGCGCTTGTGCCGCGCCGGGCCGACGCCCGCGTCCGCATCATCCAGATCGTGGATGGAGCCGTGACTGTCGACGGTGAAACGCTCACTGCGGCTCAGCTCAGAGAGAGGCTTGGCGCGGACGCCAACTTGGTGATCCAGCTGACGTACCTCGATCGCGACGCCCTGCAGGGGCTGCCCGGACCTGGGTCATCACCTGCCACGCCGGCAGCCGTCCCCGCGGCGCCACCCGATACGTCGCGATCGGTGCGACGGGGAGGAGACATCGTCCGGATCGGCGGCCCTGTCACTGTCGGACAAGATGAGCGCGTGGAGGGCGACGTCGTGGCGATCTTTGGCCCCGTTAACGTCGACGGCGAGGTGACCGGCGATGTCGTCGCAGTTATGGGCCCGCTGACCTTGGGGCCACATGCCTTCGTGCACGGAGACGTTCAGGCGGTCGGCGGGCCTCTCAATCGTGCTCCAGAGGCGCGGGTGTCGGGGGACACGAACGAGGTCGCGATTGGCTCGAATGTCTCCCGCCGCTGGTCGATGTCGAATTTCTTCGGATCGCTCGGCGACCGCGTTGGCAGCTTCGCGGTAACCACCGCGCGCTTGCTGCTGTTCATTCTTCTCGGTCTGATCGCAGTTGCCCTCCTGCGTCATCCAGTGGAGCGGATTGCCGCGAAGGCTGCTTCGGATCCGATACGGTCAACGCTCGTCGGACTGCTTGCTGAAATCCTGTTCGTGCCAGTGCTCCTGGTCACTATCTTTGCGCTGGTTGTGTCGATCGTCGGCATCCCCCTGCTCGTGCTGGTGCCGTTCGCCGTCGTCTTGCTCGGTTTCGTCATGCTCGTGGGCTTTACGGGAGCCGCGTATCAAGCCGGCAGCATCGTGCTCCATCGTTTCGGGCGCGACGATCAGAACCCGTATCTGGCGGTGGCCGCCGGCACGGTGGTCATTGCAGCCGTCACGCTTTTCGCAAAGCTCGTGTCAATGGTGGGCGGGTTCTTCGTGGGGATACCGTTTACCTTCGTCGGCTACGTGATCGAATATCTGGCCTGGACGATGGGGTTCGGCGCTGCGATCCTGGCGTGGTTCAACCTGCGAAACAAGTCCACGTCGCCACCAGTCTCGGCGGCCATGCCGGACGGCGCCTAGTTGGGGATCGGGGATCGGGGATCAGGGATCGGGGATCGGGACGTTGGGATTTGGATCTTGGGATTTGGGATTTGCTACTCGATCCACCCTCCGCCGACCACGCTGTCTCCGTCGTAAAAAACGGCGGCCTGGCCCGGGGTGATCGCCGGCTGGGGCTCGTCGAAGATCATCTCCGCCCGCCCTCCAGGTAGCGCGCGCACGGACCCGGCGCCCGGCTTGTGCCGGTGCCGAATCTGCGCGGCGACGCGCATCGGTGATCGCGGCGCATCGATCGCAATCCAGTTCACACCCGACGCGGAAAGCCGCGGCTTCTCGAGCGCGTCGCGGGCGCCGACCGTCACGGTAGCGGCCTCAGCATCGATCTTCAGCACATAGAGCGGCGAGGACGCGGAGATGCCAAGCCCCTTGCGCTGGCCAACCGTGAAGCGATGAACGCCGCCGTGCGTCCCGAGGTGGCGACCCTCGTCGTCGACGATCGCGCCGCCGCGGACCACGGACGGATCCTTGCGGGCGACAAACGAGGCGTAGTCGCCATCGGGCACAAAGCAGATCTCCTGGCTGTCCGGCTTGTCGGCCACCGCCAGGCCAAGGCGGTGCGCCTGCGCACGGACCTCTGACTTCGACAAGAAACCTACAGGAAACACTGCCCGCGCGAGCTGATCCTGCGTCAACGAGAACAGGAAATATGACTGATCCTTCTCCGGGTCCGCACTGCGCTTCAGCAACCAGCGACCGTCGGCAGAGTGGTCAACGCGGGCGTAGTGGCCGGTCGCGACCTGCTCCGCACCGAGGCCACGCGCGCGATCGAGCAGGGTCGAGAACTTCAGATCGCTGTTGCAGTGCGCGCAGGGCAGCGGCGTGCGTCCGGACGCGTACTCGCGCACGAAGTTCGAGATGACCGTCTCCTGGAACTGCCGCTCGAAATTGACGATGTAGTGGGGAAAGCCGAGAGTGGAGGCCACGCGTCGCGCATCCTGGAGATCGTCGAGCGTGCAGCACGTGCCCCACGCCTGCTCGCCGCCGCGCTGATCGTAGAGCTGCATCGACAGACCGATGACGTCATGACCCTGCTCGGCGAGCAGGGCCGCGGCGACCGAGGAGTCGACGCCTCCCGACATGGCTACAACGATTCGCATAAAAAGTGGGGCCGCCCCAAACCCAGCCCCATATCGCAAATACTGAGACAAGCCACGGAGACACGGAATCACGGAGAAAAATCTCTGATTACTCCGTGTCTCCGCGCCTCCGTGGCCCGTCTCGTTAGGCTCTCACCGGAGCCCGCGTCAGGCTTCGCAGCTTCTCGACCATCCTGGGCAGCACCGCGATGACGCGATCGATCTCCGCGTCCGTGCTTGACGCGCCGAGACTGAAGCGAATCGAGTTCTGCGCGCGGTGGGCGTTGAACCCCATCGCCTTGAGCACGTGTGACGGCTCCAGCGTTCCAGACGAGCAGGCCGAGCCTGTCGACACCGCGATGCCCTCGAGGTCCAGCGCGATCAGCAGCGATTCGGCCTCGACGCGGTCGAAACTGACGTTGGTCGTGTTGGGCACGCGGGGCTCGCGCGCTCCGTTGACGGCGGTCCCTGGAACCGCGGCAAGGATTTCCGCCTCGAGTCGGTCGCGCAGCGCCGAGAGGCGTGTACCTTCGTCTGCCATCTTGCCTCGCGCGATCCGCGCGGCGACGCCCATGCCGACGATGCCGGCAACGTTTTCTGTCCCGGCGCGGCGGCTCCGTTCCTGGCGCCCCCCGGTCAGCAGCGGCAGCACGCGCAGGCCGCGTCGAATCCAGAGCGCACCGACGCCCTTCGGTCCGTAGAACTTGTGCGCCGAGATCGACAGCATGTCGACACCGAGACTCCTCACACTGACCGGCAGCTTGGCGGCAGACTGCACCGCGTCGGTGTGAAACAGCGCGCCACGGTCGTGTGCAATTCGCGCAAGCTCTGCGATGGGCTGAATCGTCCCGATCTCGTTGTTCGCGTGCATCACCGACACCAACGCCGTGTCGTCGGCCAACGCCGCCCGCAGGGCGTCTGGCGCCACGATCCCGGTCTGGTCGACCGGGAGCAGCGTCGTCCGCCATCCACGCTTGGCCAGGGCCTTGAGCGTGTTCAGGACCGCCTCGTGCTCGATGCTGGAGGCGATGAGATGCCGGCGCCCGGTTGCCTCGAGCGCCTCGGCCGCCCCGCGAATGGCAATGTTGTCGCTTTCGGTCCCGCCGCTGGTGAAAAGGACCTCGGACGGATCCGCGCTCAGCAGGGTTGCCACCTCCGTCCGAGCCTCGTCGATCGCCGCTTTGGCCTGCTGCCCGAAGTGGTGAACGCTCGACGGATTACCGAATTCCTCGCGTAACGTCCCCGTCATCCGGTCGATAACCTCCGGAAGCAGGGGGGTAGTTGCGTTATGGTCGAGATAGATTCGCTGCACCGGCTTTTTCAAATCCTAGCATTTCGCCGTAACTAGCAGCCGTCTAAAGCCTAGACAAGTTTTTCGAGCGGCCGATATACTCTGTGGGCTCCTGCCACCGTCACTCAAGCGTGAGCTCATTCAGGCTCCTCGGGTCTGCCTAGGGGCTGTAAAAAGTCGGAGGACCAGATGTGGAAGCGTGATGAAGCGGTGAAACCGACAGGGCCGGGAACGCCGGCGGGACCGGTCGCACCCACCCAGCACCAGCCGCAGGCCAATGTGCCGGCCGCGCAGGCGGAGCCGCGGCGGCAGCAGATGACGGAGGGGGATGTTGTGAATATCGGGAAGTCAGTGGTCATCAAGGGCGAGCTGAACGGGAGCGAGGATCTCACGGTCGAAGGTCACGTCGAGGGCAAGATCGAATTGCGCGACCACGTGCTGACGATTGGCCCGAACGGGAAAATCAAGGCGCAGGTGTTCGCGAAAGCGGTCATCGTCCTCGGCGAAGTCAACGGCAATGTCACGGCCACCGAAAAGGTCGACATCCGGGACGGTGGCTCGGTCGACGGTGACATCATCTCGCCGCGCGTGGCGATCGCCGAGGGGGCTCACTTCCGCGGCAGCGTCGACATGCAGCGCAAGGGCGCTCAACCAAGCCCGAGCAAGAGCGAGGGGCAGCAGAACCAGCCGCGAGCGGCCGCACCGAACCCGCCGCAGCCGGTTGGGGCGCACTAGACATATTTGTCATTAGTGATTGGTGATTAGTGATTGGTGATTGCGGCTTCGGCCGCCATCACCAGTCATTAGTCACGTCTCGCCGTCGGCTGATCACCGATCTGTAATTGCAAATCGCAAATTACGAATCCGGAATCGTCTATCATTCGAGGTTGTCACTCTCCGACCTCTTCTCCCGTCGTCGCAAAGACGAATCGGACGCCGCTGATAGCGGGCGCGACTCGCCTGTCCATCCAACGAAGGCGCTCGCCAAGTTTCTCTCCAGCCTGACCCTCAGCGCGCGACCACAGCCCCTGCTCCTCGATCTTGGCCCCGTTGTCGGGACCAACGTCACGTTCTTCGGTGAAGAGCTGGGCTGCAAGATCCTGGTCGAGAACGTTTTCAAGGACATCGATCGCCATATCTCAGAAGGAAAGCTCGAGGAGCTGCCCGCCTTCTTCGAGAAGCGCTTTTCGCAGGAAGAGGGGAGTGTCGACGGGATTCTCTGCTGGGACCTCTTCGACTACATCGAGCGTCCGGCGGCGCAGGCCCTCGCCCGGCACCTGGTGCGGATCCTGCGGCCCGATGGCGCGCTCCTCGCCCAATTCAACAACGCGCAGCCTCACGGGTCCAGCGGACCGACGTACACGAAATACGTGGTGGTCGATCGGCATACCCTGCAGTACCGGGCGTATTCCGCGCCACGGGGCAAGCAGCGTCCGCTGCTGAACCGTGACATCCAGCGCATGTTCGAGCCGCTTCGTATCACCGAGCAGTTCCTCCTGAAGGACAATCTGCGCGAAGTCCTGTTCAGAAAGCCTGCCGCGCCGCAGCCGCGCAGCGGCGAAGGCGGGCCGGCAACGTCTGCCGAGTCCCCGAAGAACTGAGCGATCGAGCGAGCGATGGCGCGCCCAGTCATCGCCTTGCTCACCGACTTCGGCACACGCGATCATTACGCGGGCGCGATGCGCGGCGTCGCGCTCGGCATCTGTCCCGACGCGACGCTCGTCGATGTCACCCACGATGTTGAACCGCAGGACGTGCTGGGCGGCGCGCTGGAGCTCGCAGCGGCATTCAAGTATTTTCCGCCGGGGACGATTTTCCTTGCCGTTGTCGATCCAGGCGTCGGTTCGTCACGGCGGGGCATTGCCGCCGAGGCCGGCGGCTACAAGTTCGTGGCGCCCGACAACGGCCTGCTGACGATGGTCTTCAGAGAAGTGCTGCCGAAGCGCGTCGTGGAGCTGACCGAGCGGCGTTATGCGCGTCCGACCGTCAGCCGCACCTTCGAGGGACGCGATCGGTTCGCGCCCGCCGCCGCCTGGCTCGCCAAGGGTATCGATCTCACGGCGCTCGGCCGACCGCTCACCGCCTGGCACCTGCTCGACATCCCCGAGCCAACGTTTACCGATGGGCGGGTCGCGGGAGAAGTGTTGCGCGTCGATCGCTTCGGCAACCTGGTGACCAACATCGATCGGCGCATGTTCGATCGTGTTGCGAGCGGAGGCGCGCTCGACATTGCCGCGGCGGAGCATGCCGTGACCAGGCTCGTGGCGACCTACGCCGAGGCGGACGCCGGATCGATCTGCGCGCTCTTCGGCAGCGGCGATCATCTCGAGATTGCGGTGACGGGCGGGAGCGCCGCCGCGCGCCTGCATCTTGCCCGCGGCGCGCCCGTTATCGTGACGAGACGCTAACCTCTGAGACGGGCCACGGAGGCACGGAGCCACGGAGCATGCGTTTCGACATGCACCTCCGTGTCTTCGCGTCTCCGTGGTTCGTCGCATATGCTAGCATTCGTCGTTTGTCATGATGAATCTGGATCTCACCGAAGAGCAGCAGCTCCTGGAGCGGACAGTTCGCGAATGGGGCGCGCGCGCAGTCGCCCCGCGCATCCGCGAGCTGGATCGCGCGCATCAGTTCGACCGTAACCTCTTTCCGCAGATGGCGGAGCTCGGTCTCCTCGGGATCTCCGTGCCGCAGCAGTACGGCGGCGCCGGGATGGACTACCTCGCGCTCGGCGTCGCCTGCGAGGAGCTCGAATACGTGGACACGTCGCTGCGCGTCATTCTCTCGGTGCACGCCGGGTTGAACTGTCTGACGCTGTTGTCGTGGGGCACCGAAGACCAGAAACAGCGGTACCTGATCCCACAGGCACAAGGCAAGAAGATCGCCACGTTCGCGCTGACGGAGCCTTCAGCCGGAAGCGACGCGCGCGGCATCCAGACTGTCGCGATCAAGAAGCGCGATCGCTACCACCTGACCGGCGAGAAGATGTGGATCTCGCTGGGAGACGTCGCTGACAATTTCCTGGTGTTCGCATGGAGCGATCTCGAGAAAAAGAAACAGCGTGACCCGAATGGCATCAGTGCCTTCATCGTCGAGCGGGCGTCCAAGGGATTCTCGAGCGGCACACTGAAGGAAAAGTGGGGCATCCTCGCGGGTAACACCGGCTTCTTCAAAATGGAGGAGGTCGAGGTGCCGCAGGAGAATCTCGTGGGCCGCGAGGGCGAAGGCTTCAAGATTGCGATGTTCGCGCTCGACCAGGGACGCTACACGGTTGCCGCGGGAGCGACAGGGCTGATTCGCGCATGCCGCGATGCCAGCGTGACCTATGCGAAGCAGCGGAAGACGTTTGGCGTCGAGATCGGCTCGCACCAGCTCGTGAAAGAAATGATCGCGCAGATGGAGTCGGACTACCAGGCGTCGCGCCTCCTCTGGATGCGCGCGGGCTGGTTGAAAAACGTCGGGCGCCGCAATACGCGCGAAACGGGGCTGGCAAAATGGTTCTCGACCGTCGCGTCGGAGCGCGCCGCGTCCGACGCGGTACAGATCCACGGGGCCAATGGCTATTCGGACGAATACCCGGTGGGACGGTTCTACCGCAACTGCAAGGGCGCGGTGATCTACGAAGGCACGCGAGAAATTCACAAGCTGATGCAGGCCGACTACGTGCTCGGCTACCGGAACGACAGGCCGACGCGATGCGAGCTGCCCCCGTTCGAAACAGCAGAAACCATGACCGCCAGATCCTAGAGACTATGGACTCAGACCTTTCGCTGGACTTCCTGCGTGTCGTCGAACAGGCGGCCATCGCGTGCGCGACGACGATGGGCCAGGGCGATCGGCACAAATCGGACGCTGTGGCCGTCGAAGCGATGCGCCGCGAGATGGATTTCATGCCGATCGACGGGACCATCGTCATCGGCGAAGGCGAGCGCGACGAGGCGCCGATGCTCTACATCGGCGAGAAGGTCGGGATGGCCCACAAGGCGCCGAACGGGCGCAACTATCCGCAGGTCGACATTGCCGTCGATCCGCTCGAGGGCACCAATCTGTGCGCGACCGGCGCCGCGAACGCGCTGGCCGTCCTGGCGGCGTCGGAAGGCGGCGGCCTTCTTCACGCTCCAGACATCTACATGGAAAAGCTGGTTGTCGGCCCGAGCTCGCGCGACGTCGTCGATCTCGACGCGCCCGTGCGGTTCAACCTGCGTGCGATCGCCCAGTCGCTCGGCCGCCGCGTCGAGGATCTCGTGGTGATCGTCCTCGATCGGCCCAGGCACGAGACACTGATCGAAGAAATCCGTTCCTCTGGCGCGCGCATCAGGCTGATCGGCGACGGCGACCTGTCGGCCGGCATCACCGCCGCCGTTGTCGGCAGCGGCGTGCATGCGGTCATGGGCACCGGCGGTGCGCCCGAAGGGGTGCTCACCGCCGCCGCCATGCGGTGTCTCAATGGCGAGATCTTCGCGCGCCTCGTGATCGACACACCCGAGCACGAGAAACGGTGCCGTGCAATGGGCATCAAGGACTTCAAGAGGATCTACCGGTCGAAGGATCTCGCGCCGGGCAACAGCATCGTCTTTGCCGCCACGGGAGTCACGGATGGCACATTGATGAAGGGCGTTCGGTTCTTTGGCGATGGCACGCGGACGACCTCGCTCGTGATGCAGATGAATCCGCACCGGATCCGCTTCATCGACAGCATCCATGTGTCGGACTCGGCTTCAATCGGCGCCAAGATCCGTTTCTTCTAAAACCCGCTAGATGTGCGCCGACACTCGCGGATCCCGCGTCACGCGGCCCCTTTTCACTACGCTTGGATCGTCGCGTTCGTGACCTTCCCGGAACGAGTCGGTCTCTCTGGCCGAACACTGAACGTTTCATCCAGTTCGCGATCGCCGCGAAGACGATGGCGGTTGAGGAGCGCGGCTGTAGGCACGCGATGGCGTACGTTAAAATCACATGTTGGCTGAACGCCGCACGCTCTCTTCACCGTCGGTCGAGCGCGCCGCGCTCGTCGGCCTCGTGACATCCTCCACGCGGGGCGATGCGGATCATTCGCTCGACGAGCTGGCCCGTCTGGCGGATGCCGCAGGCGCCACGGTGGTGATGCGAATGCTGCAGGACCGGCCGCGACCCGATCCCGCGACTTTCATCGGTTCGGGCAAGGTGAGCGCGCTTGCCGCCGCGTGCGCCGAGGCGGCTGTTGATGTCGTGATCTTCGACAACGAACTCACGCCCGGCCAGCAGCGGCAGCTCGAGGAAAAAGTCGAGCGCAAGGTGATCGACCGCACGCAGCTCATTCTCGACATCTTCGCGCGGCGGGCGCGCACGCGCGAAGGCAAGTGGCAGGTGGAGCTGGCGCAGCTCAAATACCTGCTTCCGCGGCTGGTCGGATCGGCAACCGCGCTCTCGCGCCTCGGCGGCGGCATCGGGACGCGCGGACCCGGCGAAACCAAACTCGAATCAGATCGCCGGCGAATCCGCGTCCGGATCCAGGCGATTCAGCGGGAGATCGACCAGGTGCGCCAGCGCCGGTCGCAACTGCGCGAGCGGCGCCACAAGCAGTCTGTGCCGACCGTCGCGCTGGTCGGCTACACGAATGCCGGAAAGACGACGTTGTTCAACCGGCTGACGAATGAGTCGGCCATGGCGTCGGATGCGTTGTTCGTCACACTCGATCCGCTCGTGCGGCGGGTCCAGCTGCCGGACAGCCGCGAGCTCCTGGTCTCCGATACCGTGGGATTCATTGATCGCCTGCCGCACGCGCTCGTCGCCGCGTTCAGTGCGACCCTGGAAGAAGTGGCGGAAGCCGATCTGATTCTGCACGTCATCGACGCGGGCAGCTCTGAACGCGACAAACAGATGGCCGCGGTACACCGCGTGCTCGAGGAAGTCGGCGCGGCCGACGTGGCGATGGTGCCGGTTTACAACAAGATCGACATGATCAGCGCAGACGAGCGGCGGCGGCTGCGCGACGCCGACCCGGCGGCGGCGCTGATATCGGCCGTGACAGGAGCCGGGGCCGCGGAGCTCCTTCAGATGATGGCGTCGCGGCTGGCGCTCGACACGCGCCGGGTGACGATCACGTTCGACAGCGGGAAGGAATTCGATCGGCAGCAGATCGGCCGGCTCTACCGCGTCGCGCGCGTCGTAAGCCACGTTGCGACCAACGGCCGTGTCGTCATCGAGGCGGACGTGCCACGGCGATTCATCGAGCGGTTAACTACCGTGGAGTCCGGAGATGAAGTTGGCAAAATCTCTTAGGCATGAGGTGCGAATGAGCCGTGCGGCGCGGACGGTGAAGATCGGCCGTGCGGCGCGGACCCTGTGGGTCCGCGGAATTGTCCTGATCGCGATGGTAGCCATATCAGCCTGCGCGATGAAGACGGCGCCCCCACTTCCACCGGCGCTGAAGTATCCCGATTTCGTGTATCCCATCGCCACACCCGCGCGCGCCGAGCAGGCGGCTGCTGTCGACCGGGGCTGGCGCTTTCTTCAGAACGACGATCTCAAGAGCGCCGAGCGCGAGTTCGCCTCCGCGCTGAAGATGGCGCCCGATTTGGTCCCCGCGCGCACCGGCCAGGGCTATGTGGCACTGGCGCAAAGGGATTACATGCGCGCGCTGACCACGTTCGATCAGGCGCTCCGAAGCGCGCCGACGTACGCGCCTGCGCTTGTCGGCAAGGGGCAGGCGTTGCTGACGCTCAAGCGCGATGGCGAAGCGCTGGCGGCGTTTGAAGCGGCACTTCGCGCCGACAAGTCGCTGCTGAATCTGACGCCGCGAATCGACGTCCTCAGATTCAGAGATCTCCAGGATCTCATCACGAGCGCGCGTCAGGCGAGCGCGGCGGGACGCCTGGACGAGGCGCGGGCCGCGTATCAGCGGGCGCTCGCGGCATCGCCGGATAGCGCGGTGCTGTATCGGGAGCTCGGCATCGTCGAGCGGAAGCGCGGTGATGCGGCGGCGGCGCTGGTGGACTTCACGCGCGCCTCCGACCTGGATCCAACGGATCCCTCGTCGCTCGGACAAAGCGCCGAGATCTTCGAGGAACGTCAGGACTACGCCGCCGCTGAAGCGGCATACCGGAAGGCGGCAACGATCGAGCCGGGTGCCGGTTTCGAGGCGAAGGCCGAGGCAGCGGCGGTGAGGGGTCGCGACGCGCGTCTGCCGGCAGAGTTCCGTGCCATCCCGGCGGCAACACAAATCAGGCGTGGCGACCTGGCGGCGCTGATCGGCGTCCGCCTCGATCCGACCCTGCGAACGGCGCAACGCACGCAGGTCGTTACGACCGACACCCGGGAACACTGGGCGGCCCCCTGGATTGCGGAGGTCACGTCGGCCGGCGTCATGCCCCCGTTCGACAACCACACATTCCAGCCTGGCGCTGCCCTTCGCCGCGTGGATCTCGCACAGGCGGTGAGCGCCCTTCTGGCGCTGATCGCGCGAACGCACCCGTCGATCCAGGCACAGCTCGCCGCGCGCCCGGCGCTCGCGGATGTGAGCCCTTCGCATCTGAACTATCGGGCGATCGCCGCGGCCGTCTCGGCAGGGGTGCTTCCGCTTCTCGATGGCAACCGCTTCGACACCGAGCGTGCCGTTTCCGGAGCAGAAGCCGCGGCGGCGATCGACCGTCTCCGGGCGCTCGACGAATCCCGCTGACGCCGTGCGGTACCTCACGCTCGCCAATCAGCTGACGATCCTTCGGATCATGCTGATTCCGGCGTTCGTGCTGCTCACGGTGTACGGCTACCTGGGCGCGGCGCTGCTCGTATTCCTGATCGCCGGGGTCACTGACGCGCTGGACGGCCTGATCGCGCGGGTCACGAGCCAGCGAACGAGCCTTGGAGCCTGGCTCGATCCGATGGCTGACAAGCTGCTCCTCGTCACGACGTTTGTGGTACTCACGCTTCCTCAGATCCAGCTGACGAACCACGTGCCGCTGTGGCTGACTGTGCTGATCATCAGCCGCGACATCGTCATCGTTGGGGTTGTTGCGATCGTGAACCTGGCAGTCGGGCCACGGACCTTCCGTCCCTCGATCTGGGGCAAGCTGGCGACCGCCACGTACATCGTGGCGAGCGTCGTCTTCATGTATTACAACTGGTTGAGGGAGGCATCGCCGGTCGTTGACGCGGCGGTCTGGACGGCGCTGACACTGACCCTGGTTTCGAGCGGTGACTATTTCTTCAGGCTGCGCCGGCTGATCAACGATCCGCCAGTTTCCTCTTGAAATAGTCGACCGTCTTCATCAGACCGTCCTCGAGATTGACCTTCGGTTCCCACCCGAGCAGCGTGCGCGCGCGGGTGATGTCGGGACGACGCTGTTTCGGGTCGTCCACCGGCAGCGGCCGGTAGACGATCTGGCTGCGAGATGCGACCAGCTTGATGATCGTCCGGGCGATCTCCTCGATCGTCACCTCGTGCGGGTTACCGATGTTGACGGGATCATTGGTGTCGGACTCCATCAGCCGCAGGATGCCATCGACCAGGTCGCTGACGTACGTAAAGCTGCGTGTTTGTGTGCCGTCGCCAAACACCGTCACATCTTCGCCGGTCAGCGCCTGCGACATGAAGGCCGGAACGGCACGTCCGTCGCGCAGTCGCATGCGCGGACCGTAGGTGTTGAAGATGCGGACGATCTTCGTGTTCACCCCGTGAAAGCGATGGTAGGCAAGCGTCATCGCCTCGGCAAACCGTTTCGCTTCGTCGTACACGCCGCGCGGACCGATCGGGTTGACGTTGCCCCAGTACGTTTCCCGTTGTGGATGCTCGAGCGGATCGCCGTACACCTCGGACGTGGAGGCGAGTACGAAGCGCGCCTTCTTGGCCATTGCCAGTCCGAGCGCGTTGTGGGTGCCGAGCGAGCCGACTTTGAGCGTCTGAATGGGCAGCTCGAGGTAGTCGATCGGGCTGGCAGGACTCGCCCAGTGCAGCACGACGTCGACAGGGCCATCGATATCGATGTGGCGCGTCACGTCGTGGCGGATGAATTCGAAGTCGCGGCTGCGCAGGTGCGCAAGGTTCGCCAGGTCACCTGTGAGCAGGTTGTCGACGCCGACGACGGAATGCCCGCGATCGAGAAGGGCTTCGCTGAGATGGGATCCGATGAATCCGGCGGCACCGGTAACGACTATGCGCATGAGGTTCCAGGTTACAGGGTAGAGGTCATGGGTTCGAGGGTAACTCTCACACCCGCTGAAAGAGTCCCCGGAACACGGTCAGCCACATGATCTTCAGGTCGAGCGTGACCGACCAGTTCTCGATGTAATAGAGGTCGTACTCGATTCTCTTCTCGAGCGACGTGTTGCCGCGCCACCCGTTGACCTGCGCCCAGCCGGTGATGCCGGCCTTCACTTTGTGGCGGAGCATGTACTGCGGTATGCGGTGCTTGAACTGCTCGACGAAGAACGGACGCTCTGGCCGCGGACCGACGATCGACATGTCGCCCTTCAGGACGTTCCAGAACTGCGGAAGCTCGTCGAGGTCCAGGCGCCGGAGCCAGCGTCCTACCGGTGTCGCTCGCGGGTCGTCTTCGCGTGCCCAGATCGGGCCGGTTCTCTCCTCGGCGCCCTCGTACATCGACCGGAATTTGTAGACGGTGAAGGCTTTGCCGTCGAGGCCCATACGCTCCTGCGTGTAGAACGCCTGGCCGCTGGACGTCCATTTCACCAGCGCGGCAATGATGGCCAGCGGGATGCCCATGACCAGAAGCGCACCGGCCGAAAGGACAATGTCGATGACGCGCTTGAGCCAGGCGTTGAACCCCTGGAGCGGCACGTCGTTGATGTTGATGATCGGGAGGCCGTCTAGATCCTCCAGCCGCGCGCGGATCGCGATGAACTGCAGCAGGTCCGGCACGACCTTGACGTCGATGCACTCCCGGCTCGTAATCTCGATGAGGTCGAGCAGTTTCGCATGCTCTTCGAGCGGCAGCGCCACGTAGAGGTGGTCAACGCGCTCGCGCTGGGCGATGTCAGCGACCTCGGCAAGCGTACCGAGGAGTGGGAGTCCCCGGTAGCCGATGTGATCGCCGCCGGCGCGATCGTCGATGAAACCGACGACCTGGTAGCCGAATTCGCGGTGCTGGAGGACGCGATCGGCCACCATACGGCCAAGATCTCCGGCGCCGGCAATCAGGATGCGCTTCAGGCCGATGCCGGCGCGCCAGCGGCGCTCGAGCAGTCCGCGCACGATTTCGCGCGAGGAATAGGCGAACAGGACATTGAGGCCGAGGAATAGCGCCCATACGAGCTGCGAGACTTCGTAGGCGCCGCGCGCCTTCTCCAGCTCCGAGAGGTAGTACGTCTGGACGTACAACGTTGCGCCGATACCGAAGACGACGGCCAGGATGCTGCCAATC
>Ga0105347_1000138_pt1 | contig 34923 bp, 36 predicted proteins | sample EasRivMeERMLT890_FD_89677 | JGI IMG/M metagenome (GOLD analysis project Ga0105347, IMG submission 89677) | Soil microbial communities from meander-bound floodplain in the East River, Colorado, USA - East River MetaG ERMLT890 | ecosystem: Environmental > Terrestrial > Soil > Floodplain | place... | reverse complement strand
CGCACCAACAACCACCTCACCCGCCTGATCAGCCAGTCGCGCATCCGCGGCGGGCGCAAGGACCGCAAGCAGGCGGAGGAGCTTCAGCACGTGCTCGCGACGGAGGACTGCCGCACCGCCTAGAGCTCACCCAACGGCCGCAGGTTGCCCATCTTGAAGCATTCCTTGATCTTCCTGGGCAGCAGGGTGAGGTAGAGCTTCTTGAAGAGCACCAGCCGTTCTTTGGCGCTCGTGAGGCTGAACGGCTTCCCCTCAGGGATGTACCAATTGTTGAAGAGTGTCCGCTTGACCAGCCGGTAGCCGTTGCGCCTGAGCCAGCGGTGCTTGTTCAGGTAAACGAGCTTGTCTTCGAGGAGAATCAGCCGGGGCCGGTAGCGTTGGAGATTGAGTCCCTTCAGCACGTCGAGCTCGGTGCCCTCGACGTCGATGGACAGGAGATCGATGCCGGAGACGTTGTTCTCCGCGAGGATCGAGTCCAGCGTAACGACCTTCACCGTTTCGGTGCGGTACGCCGCGAAGCCCGCGTGATCGATCTCCACTTCGAGCGCGGCCTTCCCGGTGTCGATCGTGTCCTCGGCCACGAACGGGATCTTGAGCTCCGCGACCCCGACTTTTTCCGGCGAGCTGCACGCAACATTGCAGACTCTGGAACCGGGCCGGTGCCTGACGAGATCATCGATGAGCGCCCGGTTGGGCTCGATCAGGATGCCGCGCCATCCCCTTTGCTCAAGGTGCCAGGACTGGGAGTGGATCGACGCCGGCTCGTTGGCCCCGACCTCGACAAAGAATCCGCTGCCAGCATCGCCGAAGTACTGCCGGACCAGCGCTTTCTCCCGCGCCTCCTTCTGCTCGATGCTTTCTTCCATCTTCTGCCCGACCGCCCGCGGGCGGCGACGCCGCATCAGTCCAGGTAGCGCACCTCGATGGTCGGACGGCCCGAGCGCGTGTCGGCGTAGATCATCGAGAATTCGGGCACCTCGAGCCAGGTTGAGGTGTCGCGCGTGAGCGGCTCCGAGGCGATCATGATCGAGTCGGCTGTGTCCGCGCCCCCCGTCATCCGCCACTCGCCATCGTGGAAGCCGTATTCGCGCCCCGAGGTGTACCAGAGCGAGAGGAAGGCGAGGTTCGCCTCGTGCACTTTCGCCGGGTCCTCGGTGCGGTAGCAGCCGAAATCGAAGCAATAGCGCACGGCCGTGATCTGCTCGCCCGTGGTGAGGAAGAGGTTGACCGAGGACGAAGTGGCGACGCCGGCCCGTTCGCGCGCCCGGCGAATGATTCCGAAGGCTTCGTCCACCGCGCGCACCAGGTCGTCTGCGGAGTAGGCGCCGCGTGGATCGGCGAGCCGGGAGACGACCAGTGCGTAGATCCACTCGCTGTCCGTTGTGCCGCGGATCAGGTTGAGGATCTCCGGCCGGATCGACTCGAGCAGGTACGGCTTTATCTCGGCAAAGCGCGCGAGGTCGCCGTTGTGGGCGAGCGCGAGCCGCACGCCGGGAAACTGGAAGGGGTGCACATTCTGCAGCGAGATCTCGACCTCGGTGTTGTAGGCGACACCGCGCACGTGTCCGAGGACACAGGTCGGGCGGATCTTCTCGGCGAGCGCCTTCAGGTTGCGGTCGAACACCGGGAGCGCAGTGGAAGCGTAGCTGTAGGGCTTGTGGGGATCCGCCGAGCCGCGGTCCCAAGCGCGCATCCCGAATCCCGCGAGGTTCAGCGCGTGCAGCATCTTGGGCATGAAGGACTGCTTCACCAGCGCGGAGTCAGGCTGGTAGAGCAGGTTATCCAGCAGGACGGGCTGACCCAGGTACGCGAGCGCTCTGCACATCAGGCCGTCGCCTTCTCGCGGTTGCGATCGTAGGTCACGCCCTCGGCAAACAGAGATGCAATCTGCGCGTCGGTGTAGCCGAGGCTCTCGAGCACCTCGGCACTATGCTGGCCGAGCCATGGCGCGGGCGTGCGCGAGCGCGCGAGCTCCGCGCTGGCTTTCACCGGATTGCCGAGGATCTTCATGCGCCCGATCTTCGGGTGGTCGATCTCGGCCACCATATTGCGCGCCTTCGCGTGCTCGTTGTCGAAGGCCTGCACGTAATTGAACACCGGGCCTCCGGGTACGCCTGCAGCGTCGAGCTTTGTCACCCAATGCTCCGTCGGACGCTTCGCGAGCACCTTCTCGATCTCGTCCTGCAGTGCGTCGATGTTCTTCAGGCGCGCGGCACGCGACTTGAAGCGCTCATCCTCCATCAGCTCCGGGCGCTCCAGCACCCCGGTGCAGAACGCAGCCCACAGCTTTTCGTTGTTGGCGCCGACCGTGACGTAGGCATCCTGCGTGCGATAGGCCTGGTAGGGCGTGGAGCGCCGGTGGCGCGTGCCGGTCGCGGTCGGGACCTCGCCGCCGCCGAACCAGGCGCCGAACTCCCAGTAGGTCCACGCCATTCCCGCCTCCAGGAGCGAGGTCTCCAGGTAGACGCCCTCGCCGGTCTTCAGCCGCTTGATGTAGGCGCCGAGGATGGCGTAGAGGGCGGTGGTGCCAGCCGCGATGTCGTTCATCGCGATGCCGACCTTGGCGGGGCGCCCGCCCGGCTCGCCGGTCATGGTCATGATGCCGCTCATGCCCTGCGCGATGATGTCGAAGCCGCCCTTGCGGCTGTAGGGCCCGGTCTGGCCGAAGCCGGAGATGGAGGCGTAGATGACGTTGGGGTTGATCGCCCGGATCGCCGGGTAATCGATACCCAGGCCGCGGGTGACGCCGGGGCGATAGTTCTCGATGACGATGTCGGCGTCGCGCGCGAGCTTCATGAAGACGTCCTTGCCGCGGGGGTCCTTCAGGTTGAGCGCGATGCTTCTCTTGTTGCGGTTCAGCACCGCAAAGCAGTAGCTCTCGCCGTTGACCTTCGGATCGAAGCGCCGCGAGCCGTCGCCCTCGGGGAAGGACTCGATCTTGACGACGTCGGCGCCCATGTCCGCGAGCATCAGCGTGCAGTACGGGCCCGCCATGATCGCGGTGAAGTCCAGCAACTTGACCCCTTCGAGCGGAAGCGCCATCGGGTTCCCCGGGAGGCTGCCCCGGCGCGGAGAACGCCGGCTCGACAGCCGAGTCGAAACTGTGGTGGAATTGTAGCGCGGAACCTGAACGACAACGAAGGAGGAATGCCATGAAGGGCCTGATTCGTATCGTATTGCCGGCGGTGGTCGCCGCGCTCTGCTCACCGCTGGCTGTACACGCGCAGGCCTATCCGACGAAACCGGTGCGCGTCATCGTGGTGTTCCCGCCGGGCGGCTCCAACGACGTTACGGCGCGGATCGTGTTCACCAAGATGAACGAGATCGCCGGCCAGCAGTTCCTCGTCGACAATCGCGGCGGCGCGGCGGGCACGATCGGCGCGGCGGTGGTTGCAACCAGCCCGGCGGACGGCTACACGCTGATGGTGCAGTCGACGACCCACATCGCCAACGCGCATCTCTACAAGAAGCTGCCCTACGACACGCTCGGGGACTTCATCGGCATCACGACGCTTGCCCGCCAGGTGGGAATGCTCGTCGTGCATCCGGCGCTGCCGGTAAAGACGACCAAGGAGCTCGTCGCGCTTGCGAAGAAGCGCCCGGGCGACATCATCTATGGCTCGGCGGGCAGCGGCAGCTACGTGCACCTCTCCATGGTGCTGCTCGAGAACGCGACCGGCACCAAGATGACGCACGTGCCCTACAAGGGCGGCGGCCCGCTCAACATCGCGCTCGCATCCGGGGAGGTGCAGACGACCGTCGGCACCATCGCTTCGCTCGTGCCCAACCTCAATGCCAAGCGCATTCGCGCGCTGGGCGTGACCTCGGACAAGCGCACGGCGCAGTTCCCGGACGTGCCGGCCATCGCGGAGGCCGTGCCCGGCTTCGAGTTCACCGCCTGGGTGGGCTGCTTCGTGCCCAAGGGCACGCCGCGACCGATCGTGGACAAGCTCAACGCGGATCTGAGGAAGGCGCTCGCCGATCCGGGCGTGGCCTCCAGACTGAGCGCGCAGACGCTCGATCCCCTGCCGATGACGCCGGAGGAGTTCGCCGCACGGCTGAAGTCGGACTACGTCAAATACGAAAAGCTCGTGAAGATCTCAGGGGCGAAGATCGAGTAAGGCCGCGCGCGGGTCGGCGCACAGGGGCCGCGTCAGAAGTGCCTCGTGCGCCAGATGATCGAAGGGTGACCACCGATGGAGGAGGGACCCCATGGCACCGCAGAGAGTCGCAGTTGCGCTTGCCGCCGCTACCGTATTGCAGTTCGTCGCGCTCGCACTGACGCCGCCACCCGCCCAGGCGCAGAGCTACCCGGTCAAGCCCGTTCGCGTCGTCGTGTCGTGGCCGCCGGGCGGCTCGAACGACGTCGTTGCGCGCGTGCTGGCCCTGCGGCTCTCGGAAACCGTGGGCCAGCCGTTCGTCGTCGAGAACCGGGCGGGCGCGACGGGCACGATCGGCTCTGACGTCGTCGCGAAGAGCCCGCCGGACGGCTACACCGTCCTCGTCAACTCCGCCACCCACATTGCGAACGCGCATATCTACAAGAAGCTGCCTTACGACACGATGAGGGATTTCACCGGCGTGGCGCCGCTCGCCGTGCAGATCGGGATGCTGGTCGTGCACCCGTCGCTGCCGGTGACTTCGGTGAAGGAGCTGATCGCGCTCGCAAAGGCGCGGCCCGACGATATCGCCTGGGCTTCCACGGGCACCGGCAGCTACACCTGGCTCACCATGGCGCTGCTGCTCCAGATGACCGGGACGAGGATGCTCGAGATCAACTACAAGGGCGGCGGCCCGGCCACCATCGCGCTCATTTCCGGGGAAGTACAGGCGTTTTTCGTGGGTATCGGCTCACTTACCGCGGCGCTCCCGGCGAAGCGCGTCCGCCCGCTGGCCGTTGCGTCCGACAAGCGGCTGAAGCAGTTCCCGGACGTTCCGACGGTCGCGGAGACCGTACCCGGGTACGAGCTCACGGCGTGGATCGGCTCCTTCGTGCCGTCGGCGACGCCGCGTCCAATCGTGGACCGTCTCAATGCCGAGTTCAGGAAGGCGCTGGAGCATCCCGAGGTCGCCCGGATCCTGGGCGCGCAGACGCTTGACCCGATGCCCATGACGCCGGATGAGTTCGCGGCGCGCCTGAGATCGGATTACGACAAGTACGAGAGAATCATCCGGGCGACGGGCGCGCGGCAGCAGTAAGCCGCCCGCAGATTTCCCGTTTTCCGTCATTCCCGCGAAGGCGGGAATCCAGGAGGATCTCCCGTCACTTCTTCCTGCGTTCCAGGAACGCGGCCATCAATCGTCGCGGCTCATCCGTGCGGCGGGCCTCGGTGCAGGCCCGTATGCCCGCCTGCACGGCCTGGCTGATCGTCATGCGCTCCCAGTCGCGCACGAGCTTCTTCTGGAGGCGAATCGCGCGCGGTCCCGCCGCGAGTATCGACGCGACCCACGCTTCGACGCCGGCGTCGAGCTCCGGCGGCTCGACGAGCTCTTCCAGGAACCCGCAGCGCAGCGCTTCGGAGGCGTCGATGGGTTCCCCTGTATAGATCAATTCCCGCGTCTTGCCCCAGCCGATCAGCTGCGGCAGCAGGCACGCCTCCATCCCGGACGGAATACCGAAGCGGACTTCCGGCATGCCGAACTTCGCCGTCGTCACACCGATGCGCATGTCGCAGGACGCCGCCAGCTCCATTCCGGCGCCGAAGCAGTAGCCGTTGATGCGCGCGATGACCGGGACGGGCAGGGCGCGGATCGCCTCGCACGCGTGGTGGACCCAGGCGTGCACCTCGTGCGCCTGCCTGGGCGTGAGGTCTCGCATCTCCGCGAGGTCGGCGCCGGCCATGAAGGACCGGTCGCCGGCGCCAGTCAGTACCGCGACGCGCAGCAGCCTGTCGCGGGCGAGCTTCCGGAATGCCTGCGCGAGCTGCCGCTTGCCGTCGAGTCCGAGCGCGTTGCGCTTTTCCGGGTTGTCGACCGTGACGTACGCGACGCGGCCTTCCGCGCGCCGCTCGATGCGAGTCAGGACCCGTTTCGCCAATGGGCTAGAAGGGCGCAGAGCCGCGGACCGTGGTGCGGTACATCAGCCGGCGCAGCGGCAGGTCGTAATCGAAATTGGCCTTATGGTGAACTGCGATGTTGTCCCACATGAGGAGATCGCCGGCGCGCCAGTGGTGCTGGTAACGGAATTCCGGCTTCACGATATGCGCACAGATGCGCGCGAGCAGGGTGTCGCTCTCGGCTCTCGGCAGGCCGACGATGTGGGAGGTGTGCGCCTCGTTGATGAAGAGTCCCTTGCGGCCGGTGACGGGATGGGTGCGCACGATGGGGACCTCGGAATCCGGCACGCTCTTCAACTGCTCCGCGGTCGGCACGTGCTCCTGCACGAAACGCGCGCCGCGTGCCTGCTCCTCACGCTGCGCCCGCGCGTTCTTGTCCCGGTAGTAGCGGTAGCTGTGGATGTTCTTCAAGCCCTGCAGGCGCCGCTTGAGGTCCTCGGGCAGCGCCTCGTAGGCCGCGGTGGTGCTGGCGAAGCTGGTGTCGCCGAGCACCCTGCCGTCCTTGACCGGGACCTCGATGGCGTAGAGCGCCGAGAGCAGGCTCGGTACATCCTTGTAGGACAGGTCGCTGTGCCAGAAGCGCCCGGCATCCTCGGCTCCGATCGCCCGGCCCTGAGCATCGCGAACGTTGGACACGATCAGGATCTCGGGATAGCCGTCCAGGCGGTGCTCCTTGCGCACGTGCTGCTCGAGCGTGCCGAAGCGACGGGTGAAGGCGATGTGCTGCTCGGGGGTGAGCGTCTGGTTGCGGAAGACGACGACCTCGTTGTCGTAGAACGCGGCGGCGATCTTCGCGAACGTGTCGTCATCGAGCGGCCGCGACAGGTCCACGCCGGAGATTTCGGCGCCGAGGTGCTTGCCGATGCGGTGGACGGTGATCACAGGTTCTGCGCTGCGGGACGACCAATCCTATCACGCTCTCAATAGCCGAGTCGCCGATCGATCAGGTTTTTCAGCCGCCTGCCCGCGCGAAAACGCACCAGGTTCTCGAACCAGAAATCGAGCAGCCGGTCGACGTAGCGGGGATCGTCGCAGCTGACATGCGGCAGGGCGATGAGATTGGGCGTGTCCCAGAACGGCGAATCCGGGGGCAGCGGCTCTGGCTGGAAAACGTCCAGCACCGCGCCCGCGAGCGTGCCGCGCGCGAGCTTCTCGCGCAGGGCTTCGTAGTCCACCACGGGCGAGCGGCCGATGTTGACGAGGCACGCCTCGGGCTTGAGGAGATCGAGGCGCCTGCGGTCGAGCAGGTTCCGTGTTTCCGGCGTGAGCGGCGTCGTCACGATCACGAAATCGGCCTTCGGCAGCACGCGATCGATGCGACCGACTGGGTGGGCCTCATCCGCCGGCCGGCCCGCCTTGCCGCTGCGGGTGACGGCGATGACTCTGGCGCCGAGCTTCTTCGCCGCGCGGCCTGCGCCCTGCCCGAGATCGCCAAAGCCGATAACGACGACCGTCTTGCCCGCGACCGGGGTGGTGTAGACAGGCTGCCAGACGTGATTGCGCTGGGCAGCGATCATCTGCGGCAGCCGCGCGTTGAGGAGCGAGATCGCCATGGCGCAGGATTCCTCCGCCTTGGGGCCGTGCGCCCCGCGATTGTTCGTGAGCGCGATGTCGCTGGGCAGCCAGTCGAGCGGCAGCAGGCCGTCGACGCCCGCACCCGTGGTCTGGATCCACTTCAAGCGTGGCGCGCGGCTGCGAAGATCGTCCCTGGGCGGACTGTTGTCGATCATCACGTCGGCGGTCTTCAATGCTTCGCCGATGATGTCGCCGTCCCAGCCGATGGTGACGTGCAGCCGTTTCGCGGCCGCCGCGTGGCGCTTCGCAGCGGCGCGCCAGCGTTCCTCGGTCAGGTGAAAAAGGGCAGGGCGCTTGCGGAAGCTTTCGAGATGCAGGTGCAGCATGTCCATCACTGCATCACTTCATCACCCCATCACCGGAGCCCGGCGGCTTGGCGGCAAAGGCAGAGCCGCGCACGCACACGCGGCCGCGCGCATCCTGCCAGAGCTTCTCCTCCGCATGGAGCCGGCCCATTGCACGCGCCACCGCCTGGAACTCGTGTTCCCCGAAGTGCTCGGCGATTTCCTGGTAGTACTTCGGTTCCTGCTCGATCAATCTTAGAATTCGCTCGGCGAGCTGCGCCGCGACCTTGTCGTCGCTTCCGGCGGCCGTCGGGCCGGCGTCAGCCTTGCCCTTGATGTAGTCGGCAATCTTCGCGCGGTCGGCGTAAGCGTAGGCGATGCGCTCGAAGCGCTCGCGCGGGATGCCTTCGCCGATGGTGGCGTCGATGCCGACCTTGGCGCCGGTAGGCACGACTCCCGGCGGCGTGACCGCGAGGCTCGGGTCGAGGGGCTTGGCGCGCGCTCCGGGGATGATGATGACGTCCTTGTCGCCCTGCACGCGCGTCGCGATCGCCCACTCGACGTCGGTGGCGTCGAATACGTCGATGTCGTCGTCCACCACCACCACGTGCTTGATGTCCTGCGCGGTCAGCGCGGCAAGAAGTGCGTTCTTTCCTTCGCCGGCCTGCTTCCGGATCGAAACGATGGCATGCCAGAACCCGCAGCCGCCGAGCGTGACGTTGATGTCCTTGACCTGCACTCCGGCGTTTTTGAGCGCGCGCCGGATCGCGGTGTAGCGCGTGGGCGCGGCGAGCCAGGTGTTTTCCCACGGCATGTGCAGCGCGTAATAGATCGCGTCCTTGCGCCGCGTGATCGCCTTGACCCGCACCAGCGGATTCCAGTGCAGCCCGCCCATCAGGCGCGTGAACTCGCCGAAGCGGCCCTCGGGATGGGTCCACCCGGTCGGCAGGATCTCGGCCTCCAGCACGATCTCCGCGTCGGCGAGGCACGGCAGGTCGATGGTCTCGCACGCCGCCAGCTCCACCGGCGCGCCGCGAATTCCGCCAGCGATCGCCATCTCGTCCACGCCGAGCGGCGCGCGGAAGCCTGAGCCCATGATCTCGAAGGGGTGGGTGCCGATGGAGATCGAGATCGGGCAGGGGCGCCCCGCTTCATAGGCGCGCTGCGCGAAGAGCCGCATGTTGTTCGGCGTGACGATATCGATCCCGGTGAGATTCCGCTCCTTCACCATGAAGCGGTACATGCCGGAGTTGAGGCCGTATTCCGGATCATTCGCGATCACGACCCCGGCGGTGATCATCGGCCCGCCGTCGTAGATCGAGGACATCGGGATCGGCAGGCGGTAGAGGTCCACCTGGTCGCCGGTTTCGATGACTTCCTTGTGCCGCCGCGTCGTGACGGTCTTGGGCTTGATGGGGTTGTCGATTCCCTGCTGCAGGCGGTGCTCGATCTCCGGGTAATCGCCGCAGCCCATCGAAAGGATCGCCCGCTTGCGCGAGCGGATGATGCCGGAGACGACCGGCATGCCGTAGCCAATGACGTTGTGGAAGAGCAGGGCGGTCTCGGCCTGGTCCACGAGCGTCGCGATGTGGCGGATGTCCACCGGCTGGCGGATATCGGTCAACTCCTTCTCCGCCCGCAGGCGTTCGAGGAACTGCCGGAAGTTCTCGTGCCGGACGTCGGGCTTCTCCATCTTCATTGGGCAGGAGGCTCCTTCATCCCCTGCCAGCGCTTGATGCGGCTGTGCTCGACGCCGAAGAGATCGAGCACGCGGCCCACGGTGTGATTCACCAGGTCGTCGACGGTCTTCGCGTGGCTGTAGAACGCGGGCACCGGGGGAAAGACGATCCCGCCCATCTCGGTCACCTGCACCATGTTGCGCAGGTGCGAGAGGTTGAGCGGCGCCTCGCGCACGATGAGGACAAGCCGCCGGCGCTCCTTGAGGATCACGTCGGCTGCGCGCGAGACAAGATTGTCGGAGAAGCCGAGCGCGACGGCGGCGAGCGTCTTCATCGAGCACGGCGCGATCACCATGCCGTGGGTGATGAAGGACCCGCTGGATATCGAGGCTGCCACGTCGCGCACGTTATGCACCACGTCGGCGAGTTTCCCGAGGTCCTTGCGCGAGAGCTTCTGGTCGTACCAGGCGTTCAGTGCGCCGGCATCCGAGACGATGAGGTGCGTTTCCCAGCCGCCGATCGCGCGCAGCGTCTCGAGGATGCGCACGCCGTAGATCGAGCCGGTCGCACCCGTCATCGCCACGATCAGGCGCTTCTTGCGCCCTGTTGATTTTGCAGAAGGCTTCATGGATCGGAGGCTCTATCCTACACTGACTTCCCCTCATCCCACCCTTCCCCCAGGGGGAGAAGGATGTGAATGCCCTCTCCCTATAGAGGGAGCCAGGCTTCGTTTCCCTCTCCCTTCGGGAGAGGGCGAGGGTGAGGGGTGGCCGCGTTACTTTGGCGGAGCGGTGAAATAGGTGCCCCGGCCGCTCGCCACCAGCGCGCCTTCCTTGTCGTAGAGAGACGCCTCGGCGGTGGAGTACTGGCTGCCCATGCGAACGACGCGCGCCTTGGCGGTCAGGTCACCGGGCATCGCGGCCTTGTGGTAATCCACGCGGATGTCGATCGTGGGCACCGGGCGCCCCAACTGCGCCGCGATTGCATAGTCGGCGGCGACGTCGATGATCGCCGCGAGAATCCCGCCATGTGTGTAGCGGCGCTCGGGGTTGACGACCCATTCCTCGCGCCACGCCGCCTTGATCTCGACGCCGTCCGCGCCCGCCTTCAGCACAGCTAAGTTGAGCCACTTGTTGAACGGCCCGCGGGTGATGAGCTCTTGCAGCTTCTCGATACCTATCGCTTGTTCACTCATTTTGCCCTTCGTCATTGATCACTTCATCACTGCATCACTTCGTCACCACGCCTTCGGCGACCAGGCGTCGAAGGCGCTCGCGATCGATCTTGTTGGTGCCGGCGAGCGGCAGCTCCTTCAGCAGAAAAACGCGGCGGGGGTGCTGGTAGGCCGGGCCATTCGCAAGCGCAAACTGCTTGATTTCCTCCTCGGTCACCTGTGCGCCGTCGCGCGCCACGACAAATGCATAGGGTACCTGCCCCTTCAGCTCATGGTCGAAGGGCATGACGAGAGCCTGGTGCACGGCAGGGTGGCGCTGAAGCATCGCCTCGACCTCGCCCGGAAAGATGTTTTCACCGCCCGAGACGAACATGTCATCGGTGCGTCCGACAAAATAGTAGAAGCCCCCGGCGTCGCGCCGGCAGACGTCGCCGGTGTAATACCAGCCGTCGCGCAATCTCTTCGCCGTCTCGTCCGGCAGGTTGTGATAGCCGAGCAGGTTGCCCGGATTCCTGAGCACGAGCTCTCCCTCGTCCGGGCCCGGCCCGCCGACGAGCTTTGCCTCGGTGCCCGGGTAGGGCACGCCGAGCGACCCGATCGGGCGCGGTTTTCCTTCCGGATGCGGGCCAAGTGGCACCGGGCCGCCTTCCGTCACGCCGTACACCACCAGCGGCTCGGCATTCGGGAAGGTCGCGCGCAGCTCCCTGATGAGTTGAGGAGAAGAAGGCGCCGAGCCCATCATGATGGTGCGCACCGAGGTCGTGTCGATCTTTGCAAGCAGGTCCTTCCGCGTCAGCAGCATCGCCATCATCGTCGGCACGCCCGAGATAACAGTGCAATGGTAACGGCCGATCGCCTCGATATAGCGCTCGATGTCGAATTGCGGGAGGAGAGGCAGCGTCGCGCCGGCGGTGAGGCCTTGCTTGATCGCGTTCAACGCATTCTTGTGGTAGAGCGGCGCAGCGACCAGGATCACATCCTTCTCGGTCGTGCCGCGCGTGTGAGCGAGGATACGCCGGCTCCAGTTCTGTCCGTAGTGGGTGAGCAGCACACCCTTGGGACGCCCGGTCGAGCCCGACGTATAGGGCTGTATCGCTACTGAATCCGGCGCAGGCTCGAACGCGCTGAACGGCCCGCGATCGAGAAATGAATCGAACTCGCTCCCGAATTCCACGACTCGCATCCCGGCGGGCGCAAGGCGCCGCGTCCCGGGCTCGACGAACACGAGGCGTGCACCGGCGTCGTTGAGAATGGTGGCGACTGTATTCGTTGGAAGCTTCACGTTCACCGGCACCGGCACCACACCCGCGCGCATTGCGCCCAGCAGCGTCATGGCAAACTCTGCGCGGTTGAGCGAGAGGATCCCGACGCGGTCGCCGGGCTTGAGTCCTGCCATGGCCAACCCGCGCGCGACTGCATCGCATCCGGCGTCGAGCTCGCGAAAGCTCACCGCCCACGGCCGTTTCGGATCGCGCAATTCAATGATCGCCGTCCGGTCGGACTGCGCGTGCTCGGCGAACAGCAGGCCGAGATTGCCCGGGTAGCCCCGTGATTCGGGTCGCGGTACGGCCATACTCAAGGAGTGACGACGACCTTGCCGAATACTTCCCGGCTCTCGATCAGGCGCAGACCTACCACTGCACGCTCCAGTGGCAGCACTTCGTCGATCACCGGTTTCATCTCGCCCTTGTGGATCAGGTCCATCAATGCTTTCAAGTTCTCGTCGTAGAAGCTGTTCGAGCCGATGACTTGCAGCTCGAAGCTCCAGATGTAGCGCAGGTCCTCCTTGGGGTCGTAGCCGGCGGTCGCCCCGCACACGAGAATCTTGCCGCCGCGCTTCACGCACCTGAGCGTCGGCGCCCAGGTGTCACCTCCCGTGAAGTTGATGACGACATCCACGCCGCCTTCGTAGGTGCGGCGCTGCGGCTTGCCGTATTTCTCGACGGCCCATTTCGAGAAGTCGGTCTCCTTGTAGTTGATGACGTGATCGGCGCCGAGCGCCTTCAGCCGTTCGATCTTGTCCGCACTGGACGCGCACGCGATCACTTCGGCGCCCCACAACTTCGCAAGCAGAACGCTTCCCGTGCCCACCCCGCCGCTTGCGCCGAGGATCAGCACCTTGTCGCCCTTCTTGATGGTGTCGTGCGTGACGATCATGCGATGGGCTGTGCCGTAGGCGACGGGGAGCGATGCGGCCTGCTCGAAGGTCACGCCTTCCGGCATTCGGATCAGCTGATGCTCGGCGACCAGGCATTTCTCGGCGAGCCCGCCGTGCATCATCTCGCCCATCAGCCCTTTCTGCTTGTTGAGCGGATTGGCGAGGACGCGATCGCCTTTCTTCCAGCCGGTCACGCCTGCACCGATCTCGAGAATCTCACCCGCCATGTCGAGGCCGATGATCATCGGCATCGGGACCTTGATGCCGGGCATTCCGCGCACGGTGAAGACGTCGTGGTAGTTGAACGAAGTCGCTTTCACGCGTATCACGACGTGCCCGTCCACCACCTTCGGGTCGGGAAAGTCGGTCACGAGCTTGAGCGCGTCGAGCCCGCCGTGTCGTTCGAGGATTACGGCTTTCATTGTTCACCCTTCAGGCGTAGATGCGATTCACGCCAGTCGAAATGCGATCCGGGCTGACACCGTACACGTGCAGCGAGATCGCCAGAACGCCGCTATAGTTGCCCAGGCGGTGAATGCCGGCCCCGGGATCGAACGTCGATTCGCCCACGGCGTGACGGGCGCTGCCGGTCTCCACCGGCGGCTCTCCGCCCGCGCCTTCGCGATAGTAGTGCTCGGTGAGCAGGCCCCGGTAGACTCCGACCGCGCACCAGCAGTGATGGCCGTGGATCGGGCTCATCTGTCCCCGGTCCCAGACCAGCGCAAGGATCGCGAACCGATCGTCCGGATCGGCGAAAATCAGATGGCGCGCGTAATTCTCGTGGCTCGCGCGGCGGCGCTCGGGCGGGAGCCAACCTGACTCCGCCGTCGCATCGTGCAACGCCGACTTCACCTCACGCGCCATTGCCTCCGGAGCCAGCGTTACCGCCCCGCCGACACGATCTGCGAGCCGCAGCAACTGTGGCGGCACGGCGCTCACTGCGGCTCCTCCGCCTGCAGCGCGAGGTTCATCACCGAACCGGACATCAGTATCGCGGACAGCACCATGCTGCGCGCGGTTTCGATCTGCTCGCGGCAAATGCGTTCGGCCGCCTCGCCGTCGCCGCGGGCGAGCGCCTTGACGAGGTCGCGGTGCGCGCGCGACAACTCCTGCGAGCGATCGCGCAGCCCGAGCCCCAGGTGCAGGAGCCGCGTCATGTCGTCGAGCAGACGCTCGATCGCCTCCGCAAGTCGGCTGTTGCCGGTCGCGCGCGCAATTGCGACCTGGAACGCCTTGTTCGCTTCGAGAAAGCGCGAGGTGCTGCGGGGATCGCCCGGCTCGTAGACGGAGCGCGAGAGCTCGTCCAGGGCGCGCAGCCGCTGCGCGCCCACCTTGCCCGCGGCCATGCGCGCCGCCGCGGGCTCGAGCATGAGGCGCAGCTCGAACACATCATGGATGTCCTTTACCGTGACCGGCGTCACCCGGTAGCCGCGCCGCGGGATCGCGCGCACCAGCCCATCGTGCGCGAGGCGGTTGAGGGCCATTCTCACCGGCGCCTTGCCGATCTTGTATTGCGCGCAGAGCTGTGTCTCGGAGATCTCGGAGCCCGGCGCCAGCACGCAGCTGATGATGTCATGCCGGATGCGCTCGTAGGCGCGATCCGACAGCAGGGGGATAGCGCGGATGTCGGCCGAGGTCCGGCCAGTCGGGGGATGGGCCATCAGGGAAACGCGCGGGACGTTTGAAATTCTATGAACGCGCTGGTGACATGTCAAAATGTGCCGATTCCGGACGCTGGCGCGCCGGATCGGCTCCGCGCGTTGGAGCGGACATCGTGCACGGTTCAACGCGCGGCCGCCCTTCAAAACACGATATGACTAACGCAATTCCTGCCTGGTACGTCGTGCTGGTGACTACCGCCGCGCAGATGGTGGTCGCGATGTCGAATATCGTGCTTTCCACCATTGCGCCCAAGGTGGCCGAATCGCTGGGCGTTGCCCCGGTGCTGGTCGGCTACCACGTGGGCCTCACTTTCGGCGCGGCGGCGGTCGCTTCCGTCTACGGCGGGATCATCGTGCTGCGCTGGGGCGCCGCGCGGACGACCCAGGTGAGCATGGTCTCCACGGTCATCGGCGTGGGACTGCTCGCGCTGCCACACGTCGGCTTCATCGCGCTGGGATCGCTCTTCGTCGGCACCGGAATGGGGTTCGCCAGTCCGGCGGCGTCCTTCTTGCTGGCTCGGCATACCTCCCCCGAGCGCCGCAACCTGCTGTTCTCGATCAAGCAGACCGGCGTCCCGCTCGGCGGAGTCGTTATCGCTCTTGCCGCGCCGGTGCTCGCGGTGACGGTTGGCTGGCGCTGGGCGCTCGCCATGATCGCCGTGGTCGCCGCGGCGACGTTGCTGCTGGCGGAGCATGCCCGCCCCCCCTGGGACAGCGAGCGCCGGCCGGCCGGCAGCCTGCGCAGCGCGCCCTTCGGCGGCGTGCCGCTGGTGTGGCGGCAGAAGAGATTGCGCTGGGTCGCGCTCACAGCGGTCCTGTTCTCCAGCATCCAGCGCATCGTGTTGAGCTTCACCGTCATCTACCTCGTAGCCGAGGGTGGCTACGGCCTGGTCGAGGCCGGGATCATGCTGTCCCTGGTCCAGATCGGTGGCGCGACGACGCGCATTCCCTGGGGATGGCTCGCCGATCGCCTGCGCAGCGGCCTCGCCGTTCTGACGCTCCTCTGCGCGCTCATGATCGTGTGCTCGATCGCGTTGATCCTGCTCGAGGCAAGCTGGCCGAAGCCGCTGGTGTACCTGCTGTTCTTCCTGCTGGGAGCGAGTTGCGTGGGCTGGAACGGCATCGTGCATGCGGAGTGCGCGCGATTGAGCCCCCCGGGCATGATCAGCCTTGCCGCCGGCGGCATGTCGTTCTTCGTCTTCGGTGGCGTGATGATGGGGCCGCCCGTTTTTACCGTCGCACACGGGATCATTGGCACCTATAGCGGCACGTTCTGGCTGATGGTCGTCGCCGGGGTGGCGGCGCTCGGCCTCCTGGCGCTCGCCCGCGGGCGGAGGTAGCGGGCGGAGGTAGCGGGCGGCGACCCGATGATAGAAGGCCTCACCCCGCTTCATCTCGCCCTCGCGGCCATCATCGTGTTCGCGGCGTTCGTCGTCCGCGGCATGTCGGGTTTCGGCGCGGGCATGATCGGAATTCCGCTGCTCGCGTTCCTGATGCCGGTGCACGGGGCGGTGGCCATGTTCGGCCTGATGGTGCTGTTCCTGTTCCTGTTCCTCAGCATCCGCGACTGGGGAGAGGTGGTGAAGGACGAGCTCAAGCGGCTGATCGTGCCGACACTGCTCGGGGTCGTCGCCGGGGCCATGCTGTTCGCAAACCTGGACAACCGCCTGCTGCTGCAGATGCTCGGGGGGTTCCTGATTGCGTACGCGCTTTATGCGTTCGCGGTGCACTATTTCGGGCTGCCGGAATTTACCTGCTCGCACCGCTGGGCGTTTCCGGTCGGATTCGTCGGCGCGTTCATCGACACGCTCTTTGGCGGGGGCGGGGGCACGCTGGTCGTGATCTACCTCCACATGCGCCGCGTCGGCCGCGCCCCGTTTCGTGCGACGGTCGCGGCGTTGTGGCTCGCCGAAATGGTCGCGCGCATTCTGGGCTACGGCGTGGCCGGGTATTACTCCATGGAGACGCTGCTCCTGTGCGCACTGTTGCTGCCGATGATGGGCGCCGGCACCTGGGTGGGCGAAAGACTCGGAAACCGCATCAGCCAGGAAAGCTTCTCCAAGCTGATGGCGCTGCTGCTGATGATCGCCGGCGTGAGCCTGCTGTCGAAGTAAAGCCAAACCGGAGCCTCGCGGCCCAGTTTAACTGCGCCCGTTGGAGTGGACGCAATGCGCCGAACAACGCGCGCTTGACCTAGAGGAAGATGACGGCCGGGAAGGTCGCCACGGCGAGCACCAGCACCAGCCACTCAAGATTGTTGCGCTTGAGCCAGCCGGTAAAGTGCAGGATCAGGACGATCAGCGCGAAGATGTAGAAAGCGTAGAAAAGCATTCGCCACTCCCTGGTTGCCGCCCCGGCGCCCCGCGAGCGAAACGTCCGGGCACGGCACGACTACGCTGATTCTAGCGAGATTGCCGTACACAATAAAGGGGCGGTCGCAAGCCTGTATCCTTGACACAATAGAGCAAGGAAACCGCTCAGATGAGCGTCATACTCGCCCTCGACCAGGGCACCACCAGCTCCCGCGCCATCGTCTTCGACGCGAAGGGGGCGATCCTGGCGGTGGCGCAGAAGGAGTTCACGCAGGTGTTCCCCCGGCCTGGCTGGGTGGAGCACGATCCCGAGGAGATCTGGGTCACGCAAGTCACGGTGGCCCATGAGGCGCTGGCGCGCGCGGGCGTCCAGGCCCGCAACGTCGCCGCGATCGGCATCACGAACCAGCGGGAAACCACGGTCGTCTGGGAGCGCAGGACCGGGCGGCCGCTGTACAACGCCATCGTGTGGCAGGACCGGCGCACTGCGGCGGTGTGCGACGCCCTCAAAGCGCGTGGCCTCGAGGCCCGGATATCCGCGAAGACCGGCCTCCTGCTCGACGCCTATTTTTCGGCCACCAAGCTCGGCTGGATACTGGACAACGTCCCCGGGGCGCGCGCGCGCGCCGAAGCCGGCGAGCTCGCGTTCGGCACGATCGACACCTGGCTGGTCTGGAAGCTTACGGCGGGCGCCGCACATGTCACCGACCCCAGCAACGCCTCGCGCACGCTGCTCTACGACATCCATGCGGGACGCTGGGACCCGGAGCTGCTCGAGATATTCGGCATCCCGGACCGCGTGCTGCCGGAGGTGCGCGCCTCGAGCGGCGTGGTGGCGAGGACGGCGGAGGGGCTGTTTGCCGCGCGCATCCCGATCGCCGGCATCGCGGGCGACCAGCAAGCCGCGCTGTTCGGGCAGCGCTGCGTGACGCCGGGGACGGCCAAGAACACCTACGGCACCGGCTGCTTCATGTTGATGCACACCGGGACGCGGCCCGTGGCTTCCCGCAACAAGTTGCTGACAACGGCGGCATGCCAGACCGGCGGCGGGCCCGAGTACGCGCTGGAAGGCAGCGTCTTCATCGCGGGCGCGGTGGTGCAGTGGCTGCGCGACGGCCTCGGCATCATCAAGTCGTCGGCCGATATCGAGCGCCTTGCCGCGAGCGTCGCGGACAATGGCGGGGTCTACCTCGTGCCGGCGTTCGCCGGAACGGGTAGCCCGCACTGGGACCCCTACGCGCGCGGAGCCATCCTGGGCCTGACGCGGGGATCGGCGGCCGCGCACATCGCGCGCGCCGCGCTGGAGAGCATCGCCTATCAGACGGCGGACGTGCTGCACGCCATGGAAGCCGATTCCGGTATTGAGCTTGCCGAAATGCGCGTCGACGGCGGCGCGGCGAAGAACAACATGCTGATGCAATTTCAGGCCGATCTCCTCGGCGTGCCGGTGGTGCGCCCGATGATCACCGAGACCACCGCGCTGGGCGCGGCCTACCTCGCCGGTCTCGCGGTCGGTTTCTGGCAGGATAGCGAAGAGCTCGGCGCGCAGTGGCGCGTGGAGCGCGCCTTCGAGCCTGGAATGAGTCGTGATCGGGTGGAAGGGTTGCTCGCCGGCTGGCGCAAGGCCGTGGAGCGCTCCAAGAACTGGGCGGAGGAGTAGCAGGCGTGGCGCGCATAGGAATCATCGGTGGCGGGGCGTTCGGGACGGCGATGGCGTGCGTGGTGCGCCGTTCCGGCCATGAGGTGATCATCTGGGCGCGCGAGCCTGAAGCCGCAACCGCGATCAACCGCGACGGGGCGAACCCGGTGTTCCTGCCGGGCATTGCCCTGACGCCGGGAATCTCCGCCACCAACGATCTCGCGGCGGCCGCGAAGGGCGTCGACTTCATGCTGCTGGCACCGCCGGCGCAGCACATGCGCGCGGTCACGGGCCAGTTGCGTCCGCACCTTGGGCGCGGCACACCGGTGATGACCTGTTCGAAGGGGGTCGAGCGCGGCACCTGCGCCCTGATGGCAGAGGTCATCGCCGACACCCTGCCCGGGACCCCGGTCGCGGTGCTTTCGGGCCCGTCCTTCGCACACGACATCGCAGTTGACAGTCCGGCGGGCGTGACGCTGGCCTGTGCCGACCGCACTATCGGCGAGCGGCTCACGAGGGCGATCGGGACACCGCGCTTCCGAACCTATCTTTCCGACGACGTCATCGGCGCCCTCATCGGGGGCGTGTTGAAGAACGTCATTGCGATCGCCTGTGGTGTCGCGCTCGGCATGAAGCTCGGGGAAAGCACGCGCGCGACGCTGTTCGCGCGCGGTCTTGCCGAGATGGCGCGCCTCGGGCTTGCGATGGGCGCGCGGCTCGAGACGTTCATGGGGCTTTCGGGGGCGGGCGATCTCAATCTGAGCTGCAACAGCGCGAAATCGCGCAACACGTCCCTTGGAATCGCGCTGGGCGAAGGCGGAAAGCTGCAGGATATCTTGCGCGAGCGGGTGACCGTCCAGGAGGGCGTCCATTCGGCCGAATCGGTCGCCGCGCTGGCCCGACGCCATGATGTGGACATGCCGATCACGCTGGCTGTGGACCAGGTTCTGAACCACGGCGCGGGCGTCGCGGCGGCCGTTGCGCGATTGCTCGCGCACCCCTACCATTACGACCGAATCACCGTTCCGTCGAAAGAAACGCCGGGGGCTTGATCTGGGTCAAGCACCACGAGACGGGTCCGCGCAATATCCAGCATGGGGCCGACTGGCCCGCAATTAAGGAGAAAGCCATGAACAGGTTCTTCCATACGCTCGGTCTCGCGGCGCTGCTGCTGTCCGCAAGCGGGCCGGCGTCCGCCCAGGCGATCGAGAACGAGCTGGTGCTGATCACGCCCGTCGCGCGCACCCTGACCGACCCGGCGCTGGCGGACTTCGCCAAGTACGCGAAGGAACGCTGGAACATCAACGTGAAGACGAGCTCGCTCGCGGCCGGGACACCGGTTGCCTACGGGCGCATCGTGGAATGGAAGGGACGGCCGGACGCGGACATTTTCTGGGGCGGCGAGAGCGCGCTCTTCGACAAGCTCGCAGAGCAGGGCCTGCTCGCCAAGCTCGACCTGCCGAAGGCCGTCATGGACGCGATCCCGGCCAGCATCGGCAAGCCGAAGCCGATTCCACTCAAGGACCCCAAGGGCTTCTGGACCGGCACCGTGCTCGAGCCCTACGGCCTGGTCTACCACCCGAAGCTGTTCGCGAAGCTGGGCGTGCCCGAGCCCAAGGACTGGGATGACCTGCTGCATCCCAAGCTGAAAGGGCAGGTCGCCCAATGCGCGCCGACGCGCTCTTCCAGCAGCCATGCGACCTACGAGGTGATCCTCCAGCGCGACGGTGATGAGAAGGGCTGGACGTGGCTGAAGCGTCTCGCGGGGAACACGGGCATATTCACCGCGCGCAGCCGTGACGTGCCCTCGGTGGTTGCGCGGGGCGAGTTCGCCGCGGGATTCGCGGTGCCGAGCTACATGGCGTTCGAGGACCGCCTCGCCGGCTACGAGCTGAAGTTCGTGGCGCCGAAGACCGCCTGGATCACGCCGGAGCCGATGGCCATCCTTGCGGGAACCAAGCGTCCCCGCGCGGCGCGCGCGTTCGTCGAGTACATGCTCTCGGAGCGCGGGCAACGGGTGGCGATGGAGCGCGGCGTATTCCCGATCACGCCCAAGTACCGCGTGCAGGGCAAGCCGGGCTCCCACGCGGAGATGGCGGTCGAGTTTACCGGCGGCATCCGCTCCTACTTCGACGTCGAGGTCGTCAACATCTACGACGACGAGCTCGCCCAGAAGCGCTACGAGCAGGTCAACTCGCAGTACCGCAAGGAGATCGAGTCCGTCGCGGAACAGCTGAAGAGGTAGTGACGCGCCGCCCGCGGCCCGCGCATGCGCATCACGGTCGAGAACCTCACCAAGCGCTTCGGGCCGCTGGCGGCGGTCAGCGAGGTCAGCCTCTCGATCGAGGAGGGTGAGCTGTTCACCCTCCTCGGTCCGTCGGGCTGCGGCAAGACCACGCTGCTCCGGTTGATCGCCGGCTTCTACGCCCCCGACACGGGAACGATCCACTTCGGCGACCGCCTGGTCAACGCAGTGCCCCCGCACGAGCGCGGCATCGGCATGGTGTTCCAGAACTATGCCCTGTGGCCGCACATGAAGGTGTCCGAGAACGTCTCCTACGGGCTGAAACTGCGCAAGGTTTCCTCGTCCGAGATCGGCGAGCGGGTCCATGGTGTGCTCGAGAAGGTAAAGCTCGGCGGCCTCGGCGACCGCTATCCCGGCCAGCTCTCGGGCGGTCAGCAGCAACGCGTCGCGCTCGCCCGTGCGCTGGTGCTGAATCCCCAGATCCTGCTGCTCGACGAGCCGCTCTCGAACCTCGATGCGAAGATCCGCATCCAGGTGCGGGCGGAAATCCGCAAGCTCCAGAAGGAGCTCGGCATTACCACGCTGTACGTGACCCACGACCAGGAGGAGGCGCTGACCCTGTCGGACCGCATCGCGGTCTTCAACCAGGGAAAGGTTTTCCAGGTCGGGCCGCCCAAGGCGCTCTACGAGCAGCCGGCCAACCGTTTTGTCGCTGATTTCATCGGCATCAACAATCTCGCCGACGGCACGGTGCGCGCAATCGAAGGCCCCCGTCGCACGGTGCGCGTCGAAACCGCGGTGGGCGAGATTTCCGCGATATTCGACAAACGGCTGCGCGTGGGCGACCGGTGCCTGATTTGCATACGCCCCGAGAACGCCGTGGTGGATGGCGAGTCCGGCGGCGAGCGCAATCACCTCAAGGGCAAGATCTCCTTTGCCGCGTATCTCGGCAACACGCTGCGCTACGACGTCGATCTCGGCAACGGCGTCACCTTTAAAGCCGATGTTGGAGACCCGTGGCACCACGAGCAGCTGCCGCTGGGCAAGCCGGTTACCCTGAGCTGCCTGATTGCCAGCACACTGGCGATCCCGGCGGATTGACCCGCATGGCCGTCGCACAAGCCGCCGTCGCTGCTGTCCGGGGTCCCCGCGTCCCGGTGATCTCCGTGGTCGGGTTCGGCCTGATCTGGGCGTTCCTCATCCTCTTCCTGCTCTATCCCCTCACGCGGATCTTCTACGACGCATTCACCAACGAGGCCGGCCAGTTCACGGTCGTGAACTTCCAGGAGTTCTTCACCGACCGCTTCTACCTGCGCTCGCTCTGGAACTCGCTGGTGCTGGGAGTCGCCGCGGTGATCACGACCTCGGTGATCGGGATCGCGGTCGCGTTCCTCATCATCCGCTACGAGTTTCCCTACCGGAATCTCTTCGGCTATCTCACGATGCTGCCGATGATCCTGCCGCCGCTGGTGGGCGTGCTGGGCTTCGTCTTCATCCTCGGCCGCGCGGGCACCGTGAACGTGCTGCTTCAGGACTGGTTCGGCCTGGATCACTCCATCAACTTCATGTACGGAATGCACGGCGTGCTGCTGGTCGAGACGGTGCACCTGTTTCCGCTGATGACGCTCTCGATCCTCGATTCGTTGTCCAAGGTGGATCCCTCGCTGGAGGAGGCTGCCGCGGGAATGGGGGCGGGGGGATGGCGGCGGTTCTGGGACATCACGCTGCCGCTCACTACGCCCGGCTACATCTCCGGGGCACTGCTCGTCTTCATCTGGACGTTCGCCGACTTCGTCACGCCGCTCGTCGTCGGGGTGCAGGACCTGCTCGCGGTGCAGGCCTACCTCAACATCGTGCAGTTCGTCGACCGGCGCATCTTCCGCATGGGCATCGTGATCTCGGCGCTGATGGTCGTGTTCGCCATCGTATTCGTGCTGGTGGCGCGCCACTACGTGGCGATCAAGGACTACAGCTCGCTCGCCTATTCAAAGGTGGAGCGGCGCAGGCTCGGGCCGGTCAAGCGCTGGCTGGCCGTCGGTTTCCTGGTGGCGCTCCTGTTCGTGTCGGCCGTGCCGCAGATCGGCGTGGTGCTGGCCGCAGTTGGCAAGGGCTGGGCGCTCACGCCGTTACCGGTCCATTACACGTTTGACTACTTCCGGCAGGTGAGCATCGAGACGCCCAAGTTCATCATCAATTCGCTGTTGTTCTCGGGGCTGGCCGTGCTGATCTGCCTCGTCATCGGGGTGCCGATGGCGTGGATCATGGCGCGGACCCAGACGGCGGGGCGGGGCGCGATGGACGCCCTCACTACGCTGATCCTCGCCATTCCGGGAACGGCGATCGGCATCGCCTATATCCGCGCCTTCCACTACCCGCTGCCGGTCATCGACATCGCGCTCACAAGCATGTGGTTCGTCCTGCCGTTGGTGCTCGCCGTGCGCCGGCTGCCCTACACCGTCCGCGGCAGCTACTCCTCGCTGCTGCTCGTGCACAAGTCGATGGAGGAAGCAGCCGAGAACGTCGGCGCGACGAAGCTGCGGACGTTCCGGGACGTGACCATGCCGCTGGTGTGGAAAGGCATCCTCGTCGGCGCGCTGTTCTCGTTCATCATGTCGATCCAGGAAGCCTCCGCCACGCTGTTCCTGGTGCTGGGCGGCTGGGAAATGATCCCGATCGGAATCTTCACCTACTACATCGCGGGATCGCACGGCCAGGCGGCGGCGCTCGGCGTGATCCTGATCGTGCTGTGCGCGGGGAGTCTTTTTATCGTCAACCGCGTGGCGGGCGCGCGGGTCGGCGGGCTTTTCGGCTGACGGCGGGCGCCGCCGCTGGCCTGCTGGCCAGGGCGGAGAATTCCGTGCTGTATTTCACGAGCGTGCCGGCCGGCGGCAGCGCGCCCGATTCGAGCTTGAACACCATGAACGCGTCTCTCGCGTCGTATTCGCTGCGCAGGCCGTGCTTTGCGGCGGGCTCGAAGCCGAACCGGGTGTAGTAAGGCGGGTCCCCGATCACGACCACAAAGCCGGCGCCCCACTGGCGGCATGCTGCGAGGCCGTTCTGGATGAGCCGCCGGCCCACCCCGTGCTTTTTGTGATCGGGCATGACGGCGATGGGCCCGAGCCCGAGGCCCACGGTCCCGGCGAGCGGCTCGAGGGCAATGGGGCTGAACACGATATGGCCCACCACGCTGTCCCCGTCCAGGGCGACCAGCTCGAGCACCGCCTTGCCGTTCCCGCGCAGGCGCTCGACCACGTCCGCCTCCGCCGGGGTGGGAAAGGCGGTCAGGTGCACGTGGCGGATGGCGGCGGCATCCCCTGCCTGTACGGGCCGAATCAGTTCCATGTGGACCCTGGAATCACGATGTGAATCAACAAGTATCCCGACCACCGGCGTCGCAGGCGTGACGGTATGCCCTTGCCAATAGCCTGACCGCTATACTACGCTCATAACCCATTGATCGGGGAGGGAACCCCGTGGCGAAGGTTGCTGTTTTCAATCAGAAAGGTGGCGTCGGCAAGACGACCACCGCGCTCAACCTTGCAGCCCTCCTCGCCCGGCGCGGGGCCGATCCGTTGATGATCGACCTCGATCCCCAGGCCCACCTTACTGCGATCTGCGATGCCGCCGTCACCGCGCCGGAGCGCAGCCTCTACGGCTACTACTCCGTCGGGGCATCGCTCGCCGGGCTGATCAAGCTGGCCGGTGGGGGCCTCAAGATCATTCCCTCGCACCTCGACCTTTCCAAGGTGGACACGCTGTTCGGGAAGGGCCCGAACGCGCTGAACCGTCTCAACTACGGCATCATCAAGGAGAACCTCAACACCGACCGGCCGATCATCATGGACGCTTGCCCCATGCTGGGGGTGCTGTCGCTGAACAGCGTGTTTGCGGCGGACCGGGTGCTGATCCCGATTTCCACCGATTACCTGTCGATCAAGGGGGCGCTCCAGACGGAGCGGACGTTGAAGGCCCTCGAGCAGGTGCTCAAGAAGCGCATCGAGCGACGCTACCTCCTGACGCGTTTCGACGGGCGGCGCGGGATGGCGTGGGCCATCGATAAGCAGCTGCGGGAGCGCTTCGGCCACGACTTGTGTGAGACGCGCATCGCCGAGAACGTGAGCCTGGCGGAGAGCCCGTTCCACTGCCGCAGCGTGTTCGGACATGCGCCCGACAGCCGGGGCGCCCAGGACTACACGACGCTCCTCGACGAGCTGCAGGCCTGCAACTTCCTGGCGTAACCGCCTACTTTTCCTGCTGTTGTTTGTTGATCAGCTCGACCACGTCCTCCAGGTCGAGGCCCTCCTTGCGGAGCGTGGGGGTGATCTCCTGGCATTCCAGGATCTCGCACTGGTGATAGACCTGCCGGATCTTCTCCTCGGCCTCGGCGCGGTCGCGCGCCTGCACCTGGAGGTTGTCCACCACCGACCCGCCGCGCGTCCGGATCCGGAATCCGTACTTGTTCATATTCAGGCCCCGTCGGCGCGGAAGGTCTCGCGGTAGCGCCTGAATTTCTGGACGTAGTGATCAGACGCGGAGTGGATCTGCTGTATTTCTTCGGCCGAGAGGTTCCGCACGACCTTGCCGGGCGAGCCGATGACGAGCGTGCCGTCGGGAATCTCCTTGCCTTCGGCGACCAGCGCGTTCGCGCCGATCAGGCAGTTCCGGCCGATCTTCGCCCCATTCAGGATGACGGCCTTGATCCCGACGAGCGTGCCGTCGCCGATGGTGCAGCCGTGCAGCATCGCCATGTGACCGACGCTCACGTTCTTGCCTATGCTGATCGGGATCCCCGGGTCCGCGTGCAGCACGCACCCGTCCTGGAGCTGCGAGTTCTCCCCGATCGTGATCGTGTCATTGTCCCCGCGCACGATGCAGCCGAACCAGATGCTCGCGTTCGGCTCGAGAACCACCGATCCGATCACGACTGCGTCGGGTGCAATCCAGTAGTCGCCCTTGCAGACGACCCGGCGGTCCTCGAACGCGTATTTCACAGCAGCGGCACGATCAGCAGCGCAACGATGTTGATGATCTTGATGAGCGGATTCACTGCCGGGCCCGCAGTGTCCTTGTAGGGATCGCCGACCGTGTCCCCGGTCACCGCCGCCTTGTGGGCGTCGGAGCCCTTGCCGCCGTGGTTGCCGTCCTCGATGTACTTCTTGGCGTTGTCCCAGGCGCCGCCGCCGGTGGTCATCGAGATCGCGACGAAGAGTCCGGTGACGATGGTGCCCATCAGCACACCGCCCAGGGCTTTGATGCCAGCGCCGGGCCCCATCAGCCAGTTCATGCCGAATGCGACCGCGATCGGCACCAGCACCGGCAGGAGCGAGGGCACCATCATTTCCTTGATCGCCGCGCGCGTCAGCATGTCCACCGCGCGCGAGTAGTCGGGCTTGGCCGTGCCTTCCATTATGCCCTTGATCTCCTTGAACTGGCGGCGCACTTCCACCACCACCGAGCCGGCCGCGCGGCCCACGGCCTCCATGGCCATCGCGCCGAAGAGATAAGGCACCAGCCCCCCGATGAAGAGCCCGATCACCACCGCCGGGTCGGACAGGTCGAAGCGCACCGACTTGCCCGCGGCCTCCAGGGCGTGGGTGTAGTCGGCGAACAGCACCAGCGCCGCCAGCCCGGCGGAGCCGATGGCGTAACCCTTGGTCACCGCCTTGGTGGTATTGCCCACTGCGTCCAGCGGATCGGTGATGGCGCGCACTTCCTTGGGTAGCTTCGCCATCTCGGCGATGCCGCCCGCGTTGTCCGTGATCGGGCCATACGCGTCCAGCGCGACGATGATGCCGGTCATCGAGAGCATGCCGGTCGCGGCGATCGCGAGCCCGTAGAGCCCGGCTATCTCGTACGCGGCGTAAATGCTGGCGCAGACCGCGATCACGGGCCAGGCAGTGGCCCGCATCGAGACCCCGAGACCGGCGATGATGTTAGTCGCGTGACCGGTGGTCGAGGCCGCCGCGACGTGCCGCACCGGGCCGTATTCGGTCGCGGTGTAGTACTCGGTGATCACCACCATCAGGGCCGTGAGGACCAGGCCGACGACGGATGCGCCGAAGAGCTTGATCCAGGTGAGATCGGGATACTGCTGGCTGACGCCGCCCATCATCACGTAGGAGATCACTGCGAATCCGGCCGCCGCAATCAGGCCGGACGCGATGACGCCCTTGTAGAGCGCGTTCATGATCTTGCCGCCGGGGGAGATCTTGACGAAGTAGCAGCCGATGATGGAGGCGAGGATGGAGACGCCGCCCAGCGCCAGCGGGTAGGCGACCGCCAGCGGCGCGACCGCCGGCGACGAAAGCAGCAGGGCGCCCAGCAGCATGGTGGCGATGATGGTTACGGCGTAGGTCTCGAACAGGTCCGCGGCCATGCCGGCGCAATCGCCCACGTTGTCGCCCACGTTGTCGGCGATGACCGCGGGGTTGCGCGGATCGTCCTCGGGGATGCCGGCCTCGACCTTGCCGACAAGGTCCGCCCCGACGTCGGCGCCCTTGGTGAAGATGCCGCCGCCGAGACGGGCGAAGATCGAGATCAGCGAGCCGCCGAATGCGAGACCGACGAGCGGGTGCAGGACCTCCTTGATCGAGGCACCGTGCGCGGCGTTTGCGAGCAGGACGAGATAGAACAGCGTCACGCCGAACAGCCCGAGGCCCACGACCAGCATGCCGGTGATGGCACCGCCGCGGAACGCGATTGCGAGCGCCTCGTTGAGGCCCTTGCGCGCCGCTTCGGCCGTGCGCACGTTCGAGCGCACCGAGATGTTCATGCCGATGACGCCGGTCGCGCCCGACAGGACGGCGCCGATCAGGAAGCCGACCGCGGTGGACCACGAGCCGAGCCCGATGCCGATCACGAAGAACAGGACCGCGCCGACGATGGCGATGGTCTTGTATTGACGCCACAGGTAGGCGACCGCCCCCTGCTGGATCGCCGCCGCGATCTCGCGCATGCGCTCGTTGCCGGTCGGCTGGGACAGGATCGAATTGATCCACAATGCCCCCGCGGCGATGCCCACGATCGAGCAGCCCAGCGCAAACCACAATCCGTACGACGCCATGATCACTCCCCTTGGTTTCTTGCTCTAGATCTTGAAAGCGGTATTGAGCTTCTTCAGTACTGCTGCGTTCTTCAGCTTCACGTACGCCGGCAGCCCGTTGCGGTAGGGGGGGTAGTCCTCGCCCAGCACCAGCGGCTCGAGGTACTGCCGGCACTTCGCCGTGATGTGAAAGCCGTCCTCGGTGATGAAGTCGCGCGGCATCATCTTTTCCTTGTTGGCGATGTCCTTGAGGTCGGCGACACCGATCGCCCAGCGGTAGGGCTTGCTCGACCGGCGGACGATGATCGGCATGACACCGCTGCGGCCCTTCAGGGCGAGCTCAACCGCGGCCTTGCCCACCGCGTAGGACTGCAGTGCGTCGGTCTTCGACGCGATATGGCGCGCGGAGCGCTGCAGGTAATCGGCCACCGCCCAGTGGTACTTCTGCTTGAGCCGGTCCTGGACGAGCTGTGCGAGCAGCGGCGCGACACCACCCAGCTGCGCGTGGCCGAACGCGTCGCGCAGGCCCGATTCCGAGAGGAACTTGCCGTCCAGCCGGCGCAGGCCTTCGGACACGGCGACCGTGCAGTAGCCGAATCTTGCGATCGTCTCGGATACGCGGGCGAGGAAGCGCTCCTCGTCGAACGGGATCTCCGGAAAGAGCAGGATATGGGGCGATTCGCCTTCCCGGTCCTGGGCCAGGCCGCATGCCGCGGTGATCCAGCCGGCGTGCCGTCCCATCACCTCGAGGATGAAGACGCGCGTCGAGGTGCGCGCCATGGAGGCGACGTCGTAGCCCGCCTCGCGGATGCTGATTGCGACGTACTTGGCGACCGATCCGAAGCCGGGGCAGCAGTCGGTGAGCGCAAGATCGTTGTCCACGGTCTTCGGAATGCCGACGCAGACGAGGGGATAGCCCAGCGCCTGCGCGATCTGCGTTACCTTGTGCGACGTGTCCGCGGAATCGTTGCCGCCGTTATAGAAGAAATAGCCGATGTCGTGCGCTTTGAAGACCTCGATCAACCGCTCGTACTGGGCGCGGCCCTCCTCCAGGCCCTTCAGCTTGTAGCGGCAGGAGCCAAAAGCCCCGCCCGGGGTATGGCGCAGCGCGCGGATCATTGCTGCGGACTCGCGGGAAGTATCGATGAGGTCCTCGGTCAGCGCGCCGATGATGCCGTCCCTCCCGGCGTAGACCTTGCCGATGCGGTTCCGGTGCTGGCGCGCCGTCTCGATGACGGCGCAGGCCGTGATGTTGATCGTCGCGGTTACGCCCCCGGACTGGGCATAGAAGGCGTTCGTTCTAGCCATAATGTCGAGATTCAGCCACGGAAAACACAGGGAAAAACCCGAACTGGAGAAGCGCGGATTTTACCATCAGGTCTTCGCATCGAGCGCAGCGAACATCTGGTCCCGCACCTCCTCGACGCTGCCGCTGCCGTTGATCCGGACGTAGCGCGGCGCGCGTGGGTCGCCGCTGCGATGCCACTTCGAGTAGTACTCGATCAACGGCCGCGACTGCCCGTAATAGGTCGCGATGCGCTCGCGCACTGTCTCCTCCGTGTCGTCGCGGCGCTGCACCAGGCTCTCGCCGGACACATCGTCCCGGCCCGGCACCCGCGGGGGATTGAACACCACGTGATAGGTGCGTCCCGAAGCGGGGTGCACGCGCCGGCCGCTCAGGCGCCGCAGGATCTCGGCGTCGGCCACGTCAATGTCCACGACATAATCGACCTCGATGCCGGAGCGGCGCAGCGCCTCGGCCTGCGGCAGGGTGCGGGGAAAGCCGTCGAAGATGAAGCCGTTGGCGCAACCCGGCGCCGCGATGCGCTGCTTGACGGCCGTGATCACGACGTCGTCCGGGACCAGCGCACCGCGGTCGATGTAGCTCTTCGCCTGGGCGCCGAGCGGCGAGCCCTCCTTGATCGCGGCGCGCAGCATGTCGCCGGTCGAGATCTGGGGAATGCCAAATCGCTCGATCAGGAAACGGGCTTGCGTTCCCTTGCCGGCGCCCGGCATGCCCAGAAGAATGATCTTCATCGGAAGCTGCGGATTATGCGCCGGAGATCGGCGGGCGTGTCCACACCGGGATGCGGCGCCGCGCGCGTGATCGCGCAGTGGATGCGGTGGCCGTGAGCCAACGCCCGCAGCTGCTCGAGCGCCTCGAAGCGCTCGATCGCCACCGGCGGCAGGCGCGTGAACGCGCGCAGGAACGCGGCGCGGTACGCATAGATGCCGAGATGCCGGAACACCGGCAGCCCCTGCGGGATGCGGGAGATGCCGCGGGCAAACCCTTCGCGTGCCCAGGGGATCGGTGCCCGGCTGAAGTAGAGCGCGTAGCCGTCGCGATCCAGCACAACCTTCACGACATTGGGGTTGGCGAGCTCACGCGCGTCCCGCAGCAGGTGGCAGGCCGTCGTCATGGCCGCGCCGCGATGGCGCGCGAGGTCGGATGCGACCCGCCGGATGAGCGAAGGCTCGATCAATGGCTCGTCGCCCTGCACGTTGACCACGATGAGGGTCCCGGGAAAGCGGCGCCGCGCGGCGACTTCTGCTATGCGGTCGGTGCCGGATGCGTGGCGATTCGAGGTCATGACCGATTCGAAGCCATGGCGCGCGGCGGCGGCAGAGATGCGCGCATCGTCGGTAGCGATGATCACCTCCGCCGCGCCACTGCGGCGCGCGCGCTCCGCCACGCGCACCACCATCGGCTTCCCGGCGACGTCCGCGAGCGGCTTGCCCGGGAATCGCGTGGAGGCGTAGCGGGCGGGGATGATGACGCTGAACTTCACACCTCTTCTTCGGGCGGAAGCTTGCGCGCCTCGTCCTCGAGCATGACCGGGATGTCGTCCTTGACCGGGTAGGCGAGGCGGCACGGCTTGCAGACGAGCTCGCCCTGGGGCTTGCGGTAGAGCAGCGGACCCTTGCACAACGGGCACACCAGTATGTCGAGGAGCTTGCTATCCACGTGACCTCAGCTTTCGGAGCACCCGTTCAAGGAGCGTATCGTCGAGGACCGCATCCACCGCCAGCTCCCAATACGATTCGCGTGCGAAACGTCGGCATTTTACCGCATCCTTTTCCGTCATCAGCACCGCCTCCGCCCCGGCGAATTCGAGGTCGGAAGCGATGAACGGATGATGGTCGGGGAACGGATGGCTCGTGAGCTCGACCCCCAGTGCGCGCAGCTGAGCGAAGAATCGCCCGGGATGGCCGATGCCGGCGACCGCGTGCACGTGCTTCCTGAGGAAATGATCGACCCCGACCTGGCGCCCGGGGTCGAGGACGTTGCGGAACGTGGCTCCCTCAAGCCGCATCGTGAATCGGGGGGTCTCCGCGGGAATGTCGTCGATCGAGGCATGCGGCGTGGTGCCGGTGCCAGCATTGAGAACCACGGCGTCGACCGCCGCGATCCGGGATGGCAGCTCGCGCAGCGGCCCCGCGGGGAGGAGCCACCCGTTGCCGACGCCGCGCGCGGCGTCCACGACGCAGAGCTCGACGTCACGCGCGAGCGCGTAGTGCTGCAGGCCGTCGTCGCTGATCAGGACGTCGCAGGCGGGCTGCGCTGCGGCAAGCAGTGACCGGCCCGCGGCGACGCGGTCCGCACCCGTCCACACCTCGCAACCGCTGCGGCGCGCAAGCAACACCGCTTCGTCGCCGCAGGCGAGCGGATCGGAATCGGGCAGCACGCGCTGCGGCTCGCCGGAGCGTCGCCCGTAGCCGCGGCAGACGATGCCGGGGCGATATCCCCGCGCGCGCAGCCCCGCCGCGAGCCACAGCGCGAGCGGCGTTTTCCCGGTGCCGCCCGCGGTGATGTTTCCGGCGACGACCACCGGTACGGGGAGCTTGATGACAGGAAAGAGCCCGATGCGGTAGGCGGCGCGGCGTGCCGCCGCCGCCGCCCCGAACAGCATGCTCAACGGCCACAGCGCGGCGCTGACGGGGGTGACGCGCTCCCAGTGGCGTTCGATCCAGGCCATTGTTCAAGGGCGTGAGTGGTGAGTCGTGAGTGGTAAGTGGATTGACACAAGCCGGCGGTTGCCCGCTTACCTCTACTTACTACTCACCACTCACTACTCACTTCTTCCCGGCCTGGGTGGTGAAAGTGATCTTGCCGTAGCCCGCGAGGCGCGCGGCTTCCATGATGTTGATCACCGACTGGTGGGGGGCGTTGGCGTCGGCAGTGATGACGATCACGGGCTCCTTCACGTTGCCGGCCGCGCGGCGCAGATCGGCGCTGAACGCGGCCGGGTTGCTGAACGCAACCGGGCTGCGATTGATCGAGTAACGGCCCTGGACGTCCACCGCGACGTCGATCTGGTCGAGGCGGTCCTGCTGGCGGTCCGCGTCGGCGGTCGGCAGGTTGATCTGCAGCTCGGCGAAGCGCGAATACGTGGTGGTGACCATCAGGAAGATCAGGATCACCAGCAGCACGTCGATCAACGGGATGAAATTGATCTCCGGCTCCTCGCGGAAGGCGCGCGGGCGGAACCGCATCACGTGACTCCCGTGTGCAGCGCCCTAATGCCGCTCACCGTGGATCATCTCCACCAGTTTCATGGCCTGCATCTCCATGTCCACCAGCATCACATCCACCTTGGCGCGGTAGTGCCGGTAGAAGATCATGGCGGGCACCGCAATGATGATGCCGAACGCGGTGTTGTAGAGCGCGATCGAGATGCCGTGGGCAAGCTGCAGCGGGTTGGTGCCCTGCGGCGTCTGCGCGCCGAAGATCTCGATCATGCCAACCACGGTTCCGAACAGTCCGAGCAGCGGGGCGATGGTGGCGATGGTGCCCAGGGTGGTGAGAAAGCGCTCGAGCTCGATCGCGACCGTGCGGCCGGACTCCTCGATCGCTTCCTTGATGATCGCAGGCGGGCTCTTGGCGTTACGCAGGCCCGCGACAAATACCTGGCCGAGCGGCGAGCGCTTCGCCAGACGGGCGAGCATCTGCGGCGACGTCCCGTTCTCACGGTACTCCTGCATCGTGTAAAGGAGCAGGTCGCGGGGCATGACGACGCCCTCGCGCAGTGACCACCAGCGCTCGCCGATGATGGCCAGCGCGACGACAGAGCAGATGATGAGAAACCAGATCGGCCAGCCTGCGGCGTCGATGAGAGCGAACACGTGCGAGATCCCCTGAAGTTCGTCGTCACTTTATCCGCGCGATGTACGAATGCGCAAGACGCTTTGTTTCCCCGCTTGGGTAACCTGTGGATAAGCCTGTGAGTACTCTGTGGGCAGTGCGTTCGCTGGCGCTTCCCTTATTACGGCCCCGCCGGGCCACCCAATAAGCAGCAATGAATAAACGCTTCAATTCAATGGCTTGACAGGAGACTCTGCGGGTTGCGAGGCTACTATGGGCGTGTCCATCGAAGGGCGCGCTGCTGTGGACGAGGGAACGCGTCCAGCGTCGCGTGCAAGTCCTGCATCTGTCAGGGAAATTTCCGTCCGGCGCCTCGTTTCACCGCGTTGAGTAGAATGCGGACATGCCCGACGTCGCGCCGTCCCCACAGCACGTTATTTCAGTTTCCGAGTTGAACCAGATCGCGCGCGAAGCACTCGAGCGCAACCTCCCTCTGCTCTGGGTGGCCGGAGAAATCTCCAACTTCAAGCGCTACGAATCCGGGCACTGCTACTTCACGTTGAAGGACGCACAGGCGCAGGTCGACTGCGTCATGTTCCGCCACCGCGCGCAACTGCAAGGATGGGCGCCCCGTGACGGCATGCAGGTCGAGGTGCGGGCGTTGCCCACGCTCTACGAAGCGCGCGGCAAGTTCCAACTTAATGTCGACGTGATGCGCCGCGCCGGGCTGGGCGCGCTCTACGAGGCGTTCGAGCGCCTGAAGGCGAAGCTGGAGAAGGAAGGGCTGTTCGACCCGTCGCGCAAGCGCCCCTTGCCGCGGTTTCCACGCGCCATCGGCGTCGTCACGTCGCCGCAGGCGGCGGCGCTGCGCGATGTGCTGACGACCCTGCGCCGCCGCATGCCGCGCCTGCCGGTCGTCGTTTACCCCACGCCGGTGCAGGGCGAGGGGGCCGCCGCGCGCATCGCCGCTGCCATCGCGACCGCGGGCGAGCGGGGCGACTGCGACTTGCTGATCGTCTGCCGCGGTGGCGGCAGCATCGAGGACCTGTGGGCGTTCAACGAGGAGATCGTTGCGCGCGCGATCCTCGCCTGCGGGATTCCGGTCGTGTCGGGCGTCGGCCATGAGACGGACTTCACCATCGCCGACTTTGTCGCGGACGTGCGGGCACCCACCCCGACCGCGGCCAGCGAGCTGGCGAGTCCCGACCGGCGCGAGCTTTCGAAGCAGCTGCTGCACGTGGCGCACCGGTTGTCGAGAACCGCCGTGCGCGGGCTCGAGAGCCGGATGCAACGGGTTGATCTCCTCGCGCGCCGGCTCGTCCATCCGGGCGAGCGCATTCGCAGCCAGTTGGGCGAGCTGCGCCACCTTGCAACCCGATTGACTGGCGCGTGGGCGCGTGTTCACGAGGACCGCGGCTGGCGCCTGCGCGAGTCGGGCCTGCGCCTCGTCGCCTGTGCGCCCGGCGTGGCAGAATTGCGCAGGAACTGCCGGGATCTCGCGCGGCGCCTGCGGGATGGCGCGCGGCGCCGGCTCGAGATCACGAACGCGCTGCTTGCGCGCGCGGCCGCGCATCTCACCCACCTCAATCCGCAGTCGGTGCTGGAGCGCGGCTACAGCATCACGGAGGACCGGCAGGGCCACGTCGTGCGTGACGCCGCGCGGCTCTCCGCCGGGCAGGGTGTCAGAATCACTTTTTCGAAGGGGTGGGCCGAGGCGAGCGTGGAGCGAAAGAGTTCCTAACACGATGAAACACGCGTGCGTTGCGAGCCAAAATTGGTGATGACGCGAAGGATGGCGCAGGGCATATGTCGTATATGGCCAAGCCGGCCGACAAAGTCAGCGCCGATTTTGGCCGCAACCCCGGCGCAGGCGTCTGAATATCCAATGACAACTCAGGGGCTGGCACGAGTTTTGGCCCATGGCTTTGTCGCTCCCCTTGCCAATATTCCCGATATTGGCTGCGGCTCGCTTCGCGCCCTGAGCCAAAATCGTGACAGCGCATCGCGCGTTTCAT
>Ga0105347_1000129_pt1 | contig 36698 bp, 52 predicted proteins | sample EasRivMeERMLT890_FD_89677 | JGI IMG/M metagenome (GOLD analysis project Ga0105347, IMG submission 89677) | Soil microbial communities from meander-bound floodplain in the East River, Colorado, USA - East River MetaG ERMLT890 | ecosystem: Environmental > Terrestrial > Soil > Floodplain | place... | reverse complement strand
CTATATAAGGCACATTGGGGGAAGCGCAATTCCCGCCCTTGTTGCCAACATAACGGGCGTTCGAACCGCTGCCGGCGTCCTGTTCCGCTGGACCCGGCGCGACCGCCTGGCGTGGGAGTGGGCCGACTACATCAATCTCCCTATCAGTGAAGACCTCGAGCGATATACGATCGAGATTTACACGGCATCGGACGGCGCTCCGATTCGAATCGTGAACGACATCACGACAAACGAGTATCTATACACCGCCGCGCAAGAGTCGGAGGACTTCGAGACATTGGAGGGAATCGACTTCCCGCTGCCAGTCCGAACGTTGTACGTCTATCAAATGTCGCAGCAAGCGGGGCGCGGATTCAGCCGCGAGACAACCGTAACCGGGCTGCTTAACTTCTAACATGGCCGACTCGACGACAAACCTTGATCTGATCCGCGGCACGCAGGATCAGAAGGAGGTCACGTTTAACGAACTGATGGACGCGCTGTCGCCGGCTTGTGTCGGCGGTCGGCGCGCGAGCGGGTGCACTGGACTTATTTGGCAAGGCTATTTCGGCCGCTATCACGACGCGGGTGCACCGTTTTTCTCCGGGCATTTTCAACTGACAGACGACGCGACGAATTATCTAGTCGCCGCGCTGGATGACGGCGTCGTCACGAAGTCGACTGCGGACACTAACTGGAATGACAGTGACAACTATATGCGCCTCTACTTGATCGTTTGCGCTGACGGCGCGGTTTCCTCGTATGAGGATCACCGCCAAGCCATCGGGCGGGAGCTTCCCTAATGGCCGACTCGACGACGGTCCTCGACCTGATAGCGGTCGGGCAGGCGGACAAGGAAGATACAGCGAACGAACTGTTCGATGCCGCATCGCCGGCCATGCTGTACGGGCGCCACGCGTCCGAATGCAGCGGGCTAGTTTGGGGCTACTACGGCGGGCGCTACTTGTCGACCCTAATCGACAATGACACGCTGACTCTAACCGGAAGCACGACTTGCTACATCGTCGCCGCGCGCGCCGATGGTGCGGTGAGCTTCAGTGCGTCTTCGACGAATTGGGACGACGAGGAAACTTATATCCGGCTTTACAAAGTCGTGACGGGGTCTTCGACCGTGACCTCCTACGAGGATCACCGCTTTGTATTCGGCCTCGGCGCAGGAGGTGGCGCGGCTGCGGCCTCAAGCGGCGGGTATCAGACAATTGACGGTTATCAGTGGGACTTTGTTCCTGTGCCAGCCGTGCCGCTTTCACTGAACTACTAAGACCATGCCCGCATTCACCTGGCACGTTTCCGCCGCTTCGGATCAAGTCATTTCGTCGAACTTCGCCGACGACACGCTGGCCGCGATCAATGCGATTGTCAACGCTGGCGACGGCGACCCTGGCGCAGTGTGGGAAGTCGCAAACTATGCGAGCACGTCGCCGAAATCGGTCCTGCTGCGCCGGATCAACGGGGCGCCGGGTCGCATCATCTTTTTTGGACAACAGGGATCGACTCCGAATGCAGCGGCGGTAGCCGGCACCGCTGCCGCGAGCGTGCTGTACGTCGGATATTCGGCGACGTCCACATCAAACACGCCGGACGCGAGTTTTCTGTCCGGCGCTCCGCTGGCTGCGTCCGATTACATTCCGGGGCCGCGCTGCTTCGGCGTGACCGTCGCGGATACCTGGCGATTCTCTTACGCCGAGTTTGAGGATGGACTTTATGTGCTTCCGTCGTCCTACACACAAAACGCTTTGGGCGTTTCCGGCGCTGGCGATCTGATCGAAGACATCGACGGAAACAATGTCGGCGCCTGCATGGGTTCCGGAAGCAATAACTCGCTGAACTGGTGCACGACCGTATCAAATTCCGGCGCGATCATCCCGGCGACAATCGGCACCGGGTACACCGGCTCGACGCAGGCGGGACTGATCGTGCGCTATGGCGGCGCCAACCGCTCGGCGTATCGCGCGACAAGTATTGCCGCGACCGCGATCCTGCCGAAGCTTCACAACACGACCACGAACAAGGCGCACTTCCTGCCTGTGCCGCTAGTGTTCGATACTTCCGACGTCGTGTATTCGGTCCTCGGCAAGTTCCGCCAAGTCGCTTTCGGGCCAATCTGTCGCAGGGAAACGGTTTTCACTGATGCCGACGGCGTATCAGCCTACGGTCATCACTGCGACCTAGTGCCTTCACAATCCGGTTTCTGGTTTGTCGACCTCGAGGTTTAGAAAATGCCTTTCGTCTGGAATGTTCCCGCCGCTTCCGATCAAGTCATAACGACGCAGCCGGACGATTACCTCGTCGCGATCAATGCCGTCATTGTCGCGAACTCCGGCGGAGCCGGGGCAAAGTGGGAAGTCGCGCTTTACAATTCGTCGTCGCCGAAATACATCATTCTCCGGCGCAAGAATGGCGACCCCGGCCGCATCATCATCTTCGGGCAAAACGGATCGACGCCGAATGCTGCCGCCACATACGGCTCGCCGACGGCATCAATTTTGTATGTCGGCTACTCCGCGACGTCGACTGTCAATACTGCCGACGCATCGTATCTCTCAGGCGCTCCTCTAGCCGCGTCGGATTACATGCCTGGGATGCGCTGCATGCCGCAGGCTGCGGCAACGTGGCGCGTCAACTATGCCGAACACGACGACGGAGTCGTGATCCTATTTTCCGAAACAAGCAACGGACTCGGGTCGTTCGGGGCCGGCGAACTTGTCGAGGATTTAGCCGCCGCCCCTGTCTCGGCCGTATGGGGCAATGGCAGCGGCAGCGGGTTGCAGTGGGCGACGACGAACAATCTCTCGGGCTCGCTGATCCCGTCCGCGGTCGGCGCTGACGCGTCATATTCAAGCACAAACGCCGGCCTACTGTTGCGCACTGGAGGCGTAAACAGGCAGGCATTCCGCGCGCAGAGTCTTGCGACCGGCGTCGCGGCCAAGCTCGACAACCTGAGCGGGACGATTGCCTACTTCCTGCCGATCCTGCTGGTATTCCACAACAGCGACACGACGTTGAATATCGCCGGCAAGATGCGTCAAATCGGTTTTGGGCCGCTATGCGACCGCGAGACATCGCGCAGCGGCGGCGGGATCAATGCCTACGGGCATCAAGCCTCAAGTTCCGGCACCGCCGATCCGGGTATTTGGTTTGTCGACGACGACATCTAATCCCTAATTCGTAGTCGCCTCGGTGGGGACCGATAGGGCGTTATGGATACAACTCAAGTAATCGTCGCCGCGTTGACGGGACTCGGAACCGCTGCCGGCGCTGTCTACTACGTCGTCCGCAGGCTGAAGCGCGAATTCGCCGCCGACGGCGCAGAGCGGTTCGCGAACGACTGGCATCAAAAAGTGATAACCCGGCAGGACAACGAAGCGGCACGACTGCGCGAGGAAATCGCGATCTTGCGGGAAGCGGCAACGCAGACGACCCGGCGCATGTTGGAAATGGAAATCCGCGAACGCACGAAGGAAAAGATCATTCGCGACATCATCAAAGATATCCGCCTGGTCAAGCACAACGAAATGCCGATCGAGCAACTGAATACCGGACTGCTTACCGACCTATGAGTGGCCTTCTCGAATGGCAGACTGCGGCAGGCTTCGGCCTCCTCCTCCTGTTCGCCGCTTGGATTCTCTACCGCTGGCACACCGACCCGAACCTTGCGAAGTTCTGCCTTGTCGACCTGATAGCGGAAAACGGGAAACTCTCCTCGCGCAAGTTCATGGAAATGGGAAGCTTCCTGGTCGCGAGTGCCGTCGTCGTCGTGACCTCGATCCGCGGGACAATCACATGGGAATGGATCGCCGGGTATTGCACGATCTTCGTTCTAGGTCGCGCTGTTGGGCAATCGGTACATGCCTATTCTGCCGTCCAGCGATCGCGCACTGCGCATCCGGACTTAGGTAATGTTGAGGATGACGACGACGAGGACAGACCTCCCGCTAGACCGCGGCGAGCTTCAATCATCCGCTAATCAACTAGCAGCACAAGGAAGTAAACGAAGTGTTAGACGCCGACACCCTTAGCGCGGGCCTGCGCATCCCGCTCGAGCGTGCCGTGACTTGGGCGCCATTCCTAAGCGACGCAATGCACGCCTTCGAAATCGACACCCCGCATCGCGAGGCGGCATTCCTGGCGCAGTGCGCCCACGAATCCGCATTCCTGACGCGATGGGTCGAGAATCTGAACTACTCGAGCGCGCAGCGGATCATTGACGTTTACGGGCGGCGGCGGTTTCCTGACGTGCTCGCGGCATCGCAGTATGTCCGCAACCCGGACGCGCTCGCCGAGGCGGTCTATGGGCTGCGGGAAGACCTCGGGAACTTCACGCCGGGCGACGGCGCGCTATACATCGGCCGCGGGCTGATCCAACTCACCGGGCGTAAGAACTACGAGCGTGCCAGCGAAGGGCTAGGCGAGGATTACGTCGGGCAGCCGGAATTGCTCCTCGATCCGCACCATGCGGCGCTCGCTTCGGCGTTTTGGTGGGCGGATCAACGTTGGCGCGGCGTCACGCTGAACGAATACGCCGACGACGAAATGATCGACGCGATTTCCGGCATGGTGAACCGCGGCAACCCGCAGAAGGTAGCGATCGGGGCCGACGAACGGCGCCGCATCTATCACGACGTCCTAGACGTCATCCTCGTATGACCCTGTTCCTCGCCTTCGTGGCGCAATACTGGCGCCTGTTCGCGGTCGCCGGGTTGCTCGTCCTGGCGGTCGCTTCCGGCTGGCGGTTAGGGTCCGCCAACGTCCGGGCGGATTTGGCGGCCGTAGAGGCGCGCCACGCCGAACAGGTAGCAGACTGGCACCGGCAACGCGCGGAAGCCGCCGCGGCCGTTCTAGAGCGTCAGAGGACACTGCAAACGGACGTCGACAAGTCTCGGGAGGCTTTGAGCCATGCGCGGACCCTTATCGCGGAGCAAGACGCCCGCATCGCTCGCCTTAGCGTTGATTCTGACGGGCTGCGCGTCAAACTCCGCGCCTACTCCTCCGGCGCCAGCGGTAGCGATACCCTCGCCGCCTGTCAGCGCCGGGCCGGAACTCTCGCGGACCTACTCACCGAAGGCGCAGGACTACTCGCAGAAGGTGCGGACCTACTTAGACAAGCTGCAATCGCTCACGACGGCCGAGCCGCCGAAGTAGCGGCGCTCCTGGCCGGCTGGCCGAAGAATGCCGGCAGTGTCCAAGTTCATTAAACCGAATTCGTCGCTTGACTGGTTCACCGTCCGGCAAATCTGCGAGGCTTCCGCTGCGGAACTCATCAAAGCGCACCCGCACGAACCGACCCGCGGCCGGATCGACTTCTATCGCGAGGTCGATATCGACGGGCGGCGCTACCTGGTACGGATGAAGGTTACGATCGTCCCGGCTGGCGCGGTCTAGCCCTTCCTCACTTCGGCTTCTAGTGCTGCGCGGGCTTCTTCCATGAATCGCCGCGACTCTGCGCTTACCATGATTCCATGCACCTGCTTCATTTGCGCGTAGTCGTCCGCCAACTCCATGATCCTATCCGCCCGCGCGCTGTCGGCGGGTGGGGCGGCACGCAACGCTGCATCGGCAATGTGCCAAGGCGTCCAGTAGCCGTCAGGCATTTGCTCCATAAACGGCTCAGTTTGGCCTTTCCACTTAACGCCGAAGCGTTGCAACTGAACCGGTTCCTGCGCTGGCTGGCTGGCGGCGCTATCTGCTCCAATGCCATGCGCTCGCTCTACCGATGCGGCAAACATCACCATCGAACTGTATTCGCCATCGGTCAATTCAGTTCCGCCACAGTGACGCTCAATCAGTACGTCAAGCTGCTGCGCTGTTAGTGGCTGGCTGGCGGCGCGGGCTTGCTCAAGTGCACATATGGCATCCTCGATCCACTCGCGCTCATAGTGCCTATTCAGAACGCGGCGCAAGTTTGTGATCACATCGGCTGGTGTAGTGTCGGTCATGGCTTTCTCACTTTGCGTTTGAGTTTGGCTCTGGCTTGCCATCCAATCCATGCGCCAGCGTCAAAGATTCGCTTATTGGTTGCGGCTACTTGGTCCAAGTGCTGCACCTTTCTAGTGGTCGCCATCCACGCTTCAAACGCTTCCCGCTCTGCATCAGGTGTGGTCATGGCAGACTCGCTACGTTTGTGACGTTGTGATGTGCGCAGTCTTCGATCAGTTTCGTGTAGCCGTTAATCTCGGCAACGCGCTCGCGCGGCTTTAAGTCGCGCACTCTCAGCACAAGACAAGTTCCGTCTGTGTATCTGATAGCGCCCGCCTTCGTTGCCCATGTGCGCAACATCGGCCGGTTCTTGTAGACCTTACGATGAACAACGCGCCGCTGTGACGACGAGTAGCCTGACCACTCGCCCTCGATGATGAATCTTCCTCTCATGCTCCCTCCCGTTCGATGTAGGCCCATGCAAACTCGTAACCTAGGCATAGGCCCCTGTCACTTGTCTGCATCCAGAATCCCGGCGAATTGTTGAAGTCGCTAGTTGCTTTCTGACGGATAAGTAGCACCTTCTCCCGCTTCGCGTCATGCGCTGCGATGGCCTGCAAGCCGTAGACTTGTAGTTCTTCAGTAGAAAACGTCGGCGCTACTAGACAAGGATGCTGTGCCCCGTCGTCATCAATCATCCAACTTTGAACCGGCGAGCGTGGCAGCGGCGGCAGATCGTCTTTTGTCACGCCAAATCCCCCGGCATCGGCTGAGATGGATCGCCTTCCGGCGCGCCAGTCGCGGGGTTGTCCTCCGGCTTGATGACGTTCTTCCGCAGCTTCGCCTTAACCTGATCGACGCGGCTCGCCGGCTGTTCCACTTGTTCCGGATGTTCCGCCGGTTCGAACCAGTCCGCCGCAACGCTCATCCCGTCGCGCAGGCTGGCGGCGATCTTCTTCAGCGTCACCACTTGCGCCGGCTGGATCGCATCGATCCGCCGCTGGATACGCTTCTCGATCTGTTCCTTCGCGACCCCGAACGTCCCGAAGTAATCGAGCATCTTGCGCATCGCTTCCGGCGACGTGTCGGCCTTAGCCTTCATCGTGACTTCGCACTGCGCGACTGCCGCCTCGACGACGTCGCCCGGAATCACCGCCAGAATGCAGGCACGCAACCGGCGCGCGGCATTGTTCGCAATGTTCTCGTAGATGTCGCGCGGGTCCTCGAGCTTCGATGCGCCGCGCTTCGAGTGCCGGATGTGCTGGACCTGGAAAACCTTGTCGCACTGATAGCCGGTTTCCAGGTCCCATGCGACCGTCTGGACCGTCGAATAGTCGCGGTGCTGTTCTAGCTCGCGCACCGACGTCTTGAGATTCCCCCATCTTTGGCCGATCGCTTCGGCAAGGCGGATGCTCGGCCCGGTAATGTCGGACCCCCCGCGCGAATACTGATAGACGGCAGCCTCGGCCAATCCTGGCCGCGTGCAATCGTTCAGGATTCGGTCCATCGCGGCGACCGGGTCGCGCGGATTGGCGCGGGCGATCATCATGGCGGCTTGAACCTCTGCGATGGCGCGCTGCGCGTCTGTGTTCGCTAGCGCACTAACGGACGGACGCGCGGCAACTGGCGCATTCGTAAACGGGTTGACGGGCGCTACTTGTTCGATTTCGTTCATGGTTTCCCCTTCGGTTGTGTTTGTTACTTGAGCAAGAAGCGGCGCGTCGGCTCGCCTGCCTTGACGTACTCAGCGTAAAGGTCCGGCGAATCCGCCTTAAATGCTGCCGTATCAAAGCGCGCTGCGCCCTTCTGCTGCTTCCAGGTGACGAGCGCATTCCCCTTGAGGTCGACCAATGTCTCGGCGTCGCCCATGAAGCCCATGACTAGGGCCTTGTGCGCGTCCTGCATCCCCTCAAGCTCGGCGGCGGCAGTCCGCATCCGCGCCAGATTCGCGACGATGTCCTCGATTTCCTGCGTCGCGGTCACGCTGGCACCTGGCCGGACCGTGCGGAACCTCCGCATCGCATCCTCGGCGGTCTTTGGCGGCGGCGGTTCGCCTGCCTCCACCATTCTCCAAAACGACGACTCCGCGCCCACGATCAAGTCCTGCAATTCGGGATCGGCCGGCACTTCATAGATTCGGAAGTCGCTGCCGCTGATCAGCACCGCAACATCCGCAACCGATAGCGCGGTCACGGTCAGATAGTGCTGAACCTGGATCAGATACGCCTCCGGGATGTCGGAGGTTCCGACCTCGCCCCACCCTTCCGCGTTGCGCGCCGTCTTGATTTCCAACAGGCGTCCGGAGTCCGTCACGCCGTCGAGCGTTGCCAGCATGTAGGGACGCTGCGGGTGGCGAATGATTGCCTCCGGCACGCGCACCACTTGCCCGGTCCGCTCGGCGTATTCCTGACGGATCGCCGGCTCGAGCACCGTCCCCCACCGCATCGATTCATTTTCGACGACCGGCGAACCCTCGCCGCGCTTGTCGAGAAATACGTCCAGCGGCGTCCGCCACTTGGACAGACCCATGACCGCAGCCGCGTCGCTGCCTCCGATTCCGGTCATGCGCTCCAGCAACCACGCTTCGCGGTCCATCATGCCGCCTTCCTCTGCACCTGTTGCGACGGATGCAAGAGGTACTTCTCGCCGAGGAACCGCTTGGCCTCGTCGATCTTCCGCTGCAATTGCGCCGCGGCTTCCGGGTCGGGATCGAGCTTGACGCTCTCGATCGTGACCGGGATCGAGTCATAGAGAAACGAATCAACGATTGTCTTCATGCGAAAGCCTCCAGGAGAAGGATTGCCAAAGTGGCCGCCAGCACAAGCACGGAGAAAATGAAGATGACGGTATCGCCGAGGGATCGGCCGCTCATTTCGCGTTCCAATCCGCGCCGGCCGGAGCGTCGACCTCCGGATCGACCGTGTATCCGGGCGCCGGGATGAAGTCGAACGGGACGCGACCCTGCGTCCGGAGATAGGCGGCGATGACCTTCGCGCTTGTGGGGATGCGCTCGTCGCCGATTAGGGCGATGAATTCGTTCATTCTGCACGCTCCTCTGCAAGCATCTTGCGGATTTCCGCAATACGTCGCTGCCATCGCGCGAGCGTTTCGTCGAAATCCGATAGGCGGCAGGATTCAAAGAATTCGTCGCCGGAAAAGAGGTACGCGTCTAGTTCATCGATCAGTTTTTCTGGCGTCATTTGCTCGCCTTTGCGAGAGCAGCGCGGGATTGCAGGCGAGCAGCGATTAGGCGCGGATCATCGTCATCAAACTGCTCTGTCCACAGTAGTTCGCGCAGCGCCGCCACAAGCTCGTCGTGCGCATTGCAGGCGCGGACGATGAAGGCGGCGTTGGCTTCTGCTGGCGCTACGTTGCCGGTCTGTGCGGTAGCGGTCTGTGCTACGCAGAAGCGGTCCGCCACGATAGATACAGAATGCTTTGATGCGTCAACTTGCCAAGGCGTCGGCGTGTGTTGCGTGCTCATGCTGCCTCCATGTACCGGCGGGCCAGCGAGAACCGGAGCGCCCATTCGGCGGCTACGGCCTGCGTGTAGCGGCGGTCGGCCTCGACTGCCATGACGAACTCGTCATTGGACGGCGCCACGAACTGCGGCGACATGGACGAGTAGAGGGCGGAAACTGCGGCGTCGTTCATCTATTCCCCTTCCGTTCTGTTGTTTGATCCGACAGACGAACAGTAGCAAAGGATTGCGAGGGGTGTCAAGCGGTACTAGCAATTTGTTGCGAAAAGAAGACGGCAATTCCCCTCGCAATTCATTGTTTGACACCGTACACCCATTGCGCCTAGAATTCAAGGCATGGCAAAGAAGATTCCCGAACATCCATTCGTGGCAGAGGTCCGGGCGAAGCTCGAACACTGCCGCGGCAACTGGACGCAAGTCGCTGAAAGATCGGGGGTTTCACACTCCTGGATCAGTCAATTTACGCGCCGGGTCATCACGAATCCGACGATCGGCAATCTGCAGTCGATCAATCGCGCGTGCGACGAGGTGCTGCAGGGACCAGTCACGGCAAGAGGAAGGTAAGGCGCGGTGCCGGACCTTGTGCCGGCTTGTTTCAAAACAAAGGCGGCGAGGGGCAACAGATGCGAATAGGCGGATGCGGGCGCGACTGGCGCATAGGGAATGGTTTGCGCTCGAGAGGTCGGAATGCCTAACCGGATCATTCGCGGCGACCTACTGGACAGCGACCGCTACAACTCCCTGACGCATGACGCTGAACGGTTGCTCTTCGTCGAGCTTCTACTGCTGGCCGACGACTACGGCCTGGTCCCGGTCAACTTCGGATTCCTGCGGCGCCGGACAAGTCCCTGCACCGCCAAGAGCCTCGAGCAAGTGACGCAAATGGTCAGTGCGTTAGCGGACGCTGACCTGATCCGCTGCTACCAATCCGAACGCGGCGGGCAATTCGCCTTCATCCCCAGGTTCGACAACCGGCCGCAAGCACTCAAGCCGAAGTGGCCGATCCCGCCCGCCCATGTCGCGCAAGGTGCGATCGAGTCAGCGCAGGCTAACTCTAGAGGATTGCATAGAAAACAATGGATTAGAGGAAATGCACAGGGTATGCACAAGGATGTAGCGCCCGAAACCGAAACCGAAACCGAAACCGAAACCGAAAAGAAAAACCTAAACACTTTGTCTCCCTCCGCTGTCGCGGCGGTCGATTCGGCTGATTCCCTCGTAATCGAAAAGGTCAAAGGTCCGCCACCCTGCCCCTTCGCCGAAATCGTCGCGGCGTATCACGAAATCCTGCCCACCTGTCGCCGCGTCGTCGACCTCAATCCGAAGCGGCAGGAACACATGCGCGCCCGCTGGCGGCAAGTTTGGGCAGAGGAACGATTCGATACGGCGACCGGGGTCGCGTTCTTCCGACGCTTTTTCCAGACCGTCAGCCGTTCCAAGTTCCTGACCGGTAGAACCAATGCCGCACCTGGACGCAACCCGTTCAAGGCCTCGCTGCCGTGGCTGATGAACCCCGAAAACTTCCTGAAAGTGATCGAAGGGAACTACGAATGAACGACTATCGAAGCCGGAAATACACGGACGCTACCGACGACCGCGGACCCGCAAAGCCGGCGAAGTCGGCGACCGAGTGCAAAGCGAACGGCTGCCCCTTACCGGGCGTGTACCGCGTCAACAACGAGGAAAGCTTCTGCTGCGTCCACGACGGCGAAGATGCCCACCGCTGGCCGGAACAGACCGAACGCATCCTAGGCAGCCTGCGCCTGTGGTGGCTCGCCCTTTCCATGTCGAACTCTGAACCCGGCGAGCCAGTCCTCCAGGCGACCGTCGACGCCGTCGTGGCCGAAGGCGGGCCGGACGCCAGCAACACGAAGACAAAGCGCGACTACGCCAACAAAATCCGCGGCTACCTCCTGACCAAGTGCAAGGGCGAGCGCGTCGCCCCGCCGGCCGCAACCCCCTTCCGATCGCTCGTCAAAAAGCTAACGGAGCGCGTGTGATTCTCAAAATCTTCTGCTACGTCGTGACGTTCACGCTCGGGACCGGGTTCGGGATGTTCATTGCTGCACTGATGGCAGCGAACACCCAGGACGAGCGGTTCGCCAAGTGGCTGCGCGATCGTGGGGAATGACCATGGCGACGCGGATAGTGTGGAGTCGCGACGCCTTGCCTGCTGGCTGGAATTCACGAACGCAGCGGAAAGAGCCGCTTTTGGGGATTACCGCCTCGCTGCCGACCTCGTCGAACGGCATCCCTCGACTCGGACTGAACTCTATGCCTTCGCCAAAGCGATTGCGGACGGCAAAATCGTCCGTGAAGGCGATCGGTTCCATCCCGTCAAGCCTTGAGGCAGCATTCTCGCGAATCGTGCGCGGGCTCAAGTTCCCGACCCCGACGCGGGAATACCGCTTCGACCCGGTCCGGAAATGGCGCTTTGACTTCGCGTGGCCGGATCAGAAGGTCGCGGTCGAGCTGGACGGCGGAATCTGGACGAAGGGCGGGCATACAACCGGAGGCGGAATCATGCGCGACATGGAAAAGTCGAACGCGGCGCAGCTTGACGGGTGGCTGGTGCTGCGGTTCAGCGACAAGCACCTGGAAGACGGCAGCGCGATCGAACAGACTAAGCGCGCGTTGGGGCTGGCATGATGCTCGCCGACACCCTCGAGCAATCCCTTTTCCGCTCCGTCGAATCGGCGCTCGCCTTTGCCTTTTCAGAGCGGTACGTCTACCTTCCACAGTCGCCGGCCTCCCGCATGGCCTCGACTCCCTCCCGCTCCGGCAACGGACTCGGCGGGATCGACGGCTACGCACAAGCAGGGATGATTCTCGCGAACGTCAGCGCATTGGGCGAACTTCAGGCGGCAATTCTGACCGCCCGATTCTCCCCTCCCCTCGGCGAGTGTCACTGCGGCGCGCCTTGTTGCAAGGGATTCCGCCATAACCTCCGATGGCTTGCCGCAGTCGCGACCGTGAGCGAGTACGTCGGCGTGGAAGTCCCGGCAATCCTGCCCTACAAGCGGTTGCGCGAAGGAATTATCCGCAAGCATTTTGGCGACAAGGTGCGCTTGGGTGAGGTCGCAGACAATTGCGGTGTGCATCGCAACACGGCGAGCAATCACGCCTCGCGCGTACTGGCTGCACTGAAGGAGGAGGAGAAGCGCGCACGCTTTGAAATACGGGCAGTGCTCGAAGGTTCCGGGGTGGTGGGACAGTGAACAATCCTCCCTCCCTACCCTGGTCGATCATCGTCGCCGCTGCCCTGGTCGCCTGCTTTTTCGTACTGTGGATTATGTCTTTGGTCTGAGCGTGAACGCACAAGATGTTGTGCCAATCTAGGCTAATTCGCACCACCTATTGACGACTGTGCAAACCTCGCACAAAATCGCGGGCAATTTGATACCGCTAGGACTGCCCTTGAAATGGCATAGGGACAACACAGCGGGCAGGATCAGAGGTCGCAGGCTTCAACGCATCAACTCCGAAGTCCTGCGCAAGCAACCGTTGTGCGTGCGCTGCCTTGAGTTCGGGCGCATCAAGCTCGCCGAAGTGGTGGATCACATCACACCACTCGCAAAGGAAAAGGTTCCTGACAATCCCTACCTCCCAAGGCAAGGGCTGTGCAGGCGTTGCCATGATGCCAAGACGGCAAGTGACTTCGGCCTGAGATTCAATCAAGGCTTCGACGCGCAGGGCAATCCCCTCGGGGATTGATGCAGGGGGGGGGTGCTCTGAGATTTTTTCGGGGCCCTACCGGAAACCGCGCTCGAACCTCCCAAGCCGTGCTTTCCCACAAGGCTCAGACCCATGGCTCGACCCCGTTCGAACTCTGCTGCGGCTGCGATAAAGGCGGCGGAGGATGCTGCGAAGGGTCCGCTGAAGTGCCCGAAGCATGTGCGTTTGCGGGATCAAGATCGGCCGTTTTGGGATGGAATCATGGCCTCGCGCACGCGCGACGAATGGGCCGAGGCTGACCTGGTAGTCGCGGCACAGTTGGCGCGGGTTCAACAGGACATCGAGGTAGAGTCCGCGGCACTTGAGGTCGAGGGAACGGTACTTGTAAACGCTCGCGGGACGCAGATCATGAACCCTCGCGCGACGGTCCTCGAGGCTTTGGCGCGCCGGGAAATGGCGTTCATGCGTACCCTGCGGATGGGTGGCCGGATCGCCGGCGATACGCGCGACGAGGCTGGCCGGCGTCAGGTTGCCAGCACGGCTCGCAAGGTGCAGCGCGAACTAGAGGAAGACGCTTTACTCGCGTGAAGGCGAAAAAGGTCGCCAAGATGACCCGCGGCGAGCGGGTCTGTGCGTTTATCGAGGGCTATTGCATCGTCCCTGAAGGCGACAAGATCGGCCGGCCGATGAAGCTCGAGCCGTTTCAGCGGCGCTTCGTCCTTGACGTCTATGACAACCCCTACGGGACGCATTCGGCTTACCTGAGCATCGCCCGGAAGAATGGCAAGACGGGTCTGATAGCTGCGTTGCTGCTGGCGCACATAGCGGGACCGGAAGCGGTCCAGAATTCGCAGATTGTCAGCGGCGCGCAGTCGAAGGAACAGGCGGCAGTCGTGTTCGAACTGGCGCACAAGATGGTTGACTTCTCGCCGAAGCTGACGATGGTCGTCAGGGTCCAGCCATCCGGGAAGCGGCTGATCGGGTTGCGGAAAAACGTCCTGTACCGGGCGCTCGCGGCCGAGGGCAAGACGGCGCACGGCCTGTCGCCGATTCTGGCGATTCTGGACGAAGTCGGGCAAGTGGTCGGGCCGACCGACAAGTTCGTGACCGCGATCACGACGGCGCAGGGCGCCTACAAGAATGCGCTCCTGATTGCCATTTCGACGCAGGCGCCAACGGACAATGACCTCTTTTCGACTTGGCTTGATGCACAGATTGCGGCGCCGGACCCGCGCGTTATTTCGCACCTTTACGCGGCGCCGGAGGACTGCGCCTTAGACGACCCGAAGGCGTGGGCGGCGGCGAACCCGGCGTTGGGCGCGTTCCGGTCGGTTGCCGACGTTGAGAAGGAAGCAAAGAAGGCGGTTGCGCTCGCGGCGACGGAACCGGAGTTCCGGAACCTGATCCTTAATCAGAGGGTCGAGGCGCTTTCGCCGTTCGTGTCCAAGTCGGTTTGGGATGCCAACGGGGCACCGGCCGGCAATGGCGAGGGGCTGAAGATTTACGGCGGGCTTGACCTGTCATCCGTCCATGACCTGACGGCGTTCGTGGCGGTCGACGAAACCGGCGGCGTGCATCCGACCTTCTGGCTGCCGGCCGAGGGCCTGGCCGAGAAGGGGCGCAAGGAAAAGGTGCCCTATGACCTCTGGCAGCGGCAAGGCTTCCTGAACACGACGCCGGGTAAGGCGATCGAATACGAACACGTTGCCGAGTTCCTGCGCGGCGTCTTTGACCGCTACAAGGTTCAGGCGATCGGCTTCGACCGGGCGCTGATGAACTTCCTTACCCCCTGGCTGGTCAAGGCGGGGTTTACGGAAGCGGAATTGGCGAAGTTCATTCCGTTCGGGCAGGGCACTTTGAGCATGACGCCGGCGCTGCGCGAGCTAGAGGTCAAACTGATGAACGCGCAGCTTCGCCACGGCGGGCACCCTATCCTGAATATGTGCCGGCATAACGCGCGGGTCGTCGGCGAGTCGGGCGCCCGCAAGTTCGACAAGATCAAATCGCGCGGCCGGATTGACGGCATGACGGCGTTGGCGAATGCGGTCGGCGTGATGCCTTCCGCCCCGCCTGAAGTCGGGAAACCGAAACTGTATTTCGCCTAACGTCCGCAGGCTTTGGCAAAAGCTTCCTGCCAGACCTTCGGAACGTCCGCGCCCGGATTGGCTAGGATGCCGGCGCGGCTTAGGCGATGCTTGAAATCCGCCCACCCGCCAAAAGGCTTGCGGTTGCCATAGAGTTTTCGGACGGCATAGGCGGTTGGATTCATGCCCGAATCTTGCGCCCTGCGGCGGATGAGTGTCAAGCAATATATTGCTACTGAATACCGGTCAATTCTGGCTTTTGATTCTCCTCGGGGCGCGGCGTTCTTCCCCTTCCGCAGCTTTTCCGCGCCCCTTTCCGGCCGTTGCCATACCGGCCGTTTTTATTCGTGAAAGGTAGGCCATGCTTGTCACCGTCTTCCTTGTCGCCGCCCTCGTTCTTTTCATCCTGTCCGCGGTCGGCGTTCCGTCGCATCCGCGCTTCAATCTGTTGGCTGCCGGCCTCGCCTGTTGGGTCGCGGCGCAATTGTTCGGACCCCTGTTCCGCTAACCGTTCGGAGAGTCACCCTTGAAAAAGCAATCCGGCTTCACCCTGATCGAACTGCTGATCGTCGTCGCGATTATCGGCATCCTGGCGGCGATCGCTATTCCGCAGTACCAACAGTACACGGCGCGATCGCGGTGGGCTGACAACGTCAGTTCGCAAGCCGCCGCGAAGCTCGCGATCGCTGAGTGCCTGCAAAACAACTCCAATCTCCTGACCGCCTGCGACACCGTCGGCGAACTGAACGTCGGCGGCTTTTACGAGCCGGTTGCGCTCCCCGCTCCGAAGTTCGGCGCCGCCGTCCTGACCGCCAATACTGCCGCGATCGTCGTGACCGGAACCGCGGTCGTGAACGGCTGCGTCGTGACCATCACCCCGACGATCACCGACGGAGTCCTGACCTGGCTACACGCAACGACGGCGGCAGCCGGATGCAACAAATCTACTACTGGGTTCTAAGCGTGGCGGGCGGGATATTCGTCTGGTACTTCGCCTATCTGTCCGTCGTGGCAGGGACCGAAATGATTATCTCGATCCCGTCGGTTTGGCTGATGGGCGAGCTTCTGATGCCCCGAAAGGCTGAAAAATGATGGACCGCGCTTACGCGACATTCGAAATCAAGTCCGTTGACGACGGCGCCGGCATCATTACCGGCATCGCTTCGACGCCGGAAGCGGATCGGGTCGGCGACATCGTCGAGCCGAAGGGCGCGAAGTTCAAGCTTCCGATCCCCTTGCTGTGGCAACACAACGCCTCCGCGCCGATCGGGCACGTTACGCAGGCGACCGTGACCGACAAAGGGATTCAGGTAATCGCGCAAGTCGCGCGCGGCGTGACGGATGACATCGATCGCGCCTGGAAACTCATCAAAGGCGGGCTTGTGCGCGGCCTTTCGATCGGGTTCCGCGGGCATGACGTCGAACCCATTAAGGGGTCCTACGGCGTCCGTTTCAAGTCCTGGGAATGGCTCGAGCTTTCCGCCGTGACCATTCCAGCAAATGCGAGTGCTTCCATTCAATCCGTGAAGGCATTCGATACCAGTGCGCCGATGGGCGCCGACGTTGTCCGTATTGCCCCCTTGGCTCGAAGTTCGGCCGCGTATTCAATCCCCCTCCAATTTCCGAAGGAATAGACGATGAGCACCAAGAGCATCGCCGCGGCCGAGGCGCAACGCGCATCCAAAGTGGCTGAACTGAAAGCATTGAACGACAAGGCCGACGCCGAGTCGCGCACCCTGAACGCCGACGAGCAAACGCAATTTGACGACGGCATGGACGACGTTAAGAAGCTCGACGCGCACCTGTCGCGCCTGAAGGCTTTCGCCGACATCGAGGCGCCAGCGGCGTCGACGGTCGTCAAGGCGAACGACGGCACGACGAAAGTCGTCAGCCAGTCGACCGGGATCACGCACCAAAAGTCGAACGACCCGGCCGGCATTTCCGTTGCGCGCGTCGCGCGTTGCATTTACGAGGCGAAGGGCTCGCGCCATGTTGCGGCGCAAATCGCGGCGGAAATGTACAAGGACGATCCCCGCGTCGTGAACCATTTCAAGGCGGTCGTCGTCGCCGGCTCGACCATTTCGGGCACCTGGGGCGCCGACCTGATGACGACCGACGGCGGACCGTTCGCGGAGTTCCTCGAATACCTCCGCCCACAGACGATCATCGGCCGAGTTCCGGGCCTGCGCACGGTTCCGTTCTACGCTCCTGTCGGGATTCAGACGGGCGGCGGCGCGGGCTATTGGGTTGGCGAGGGCAAGGCCAAGCCGCTGACCGCATTCGACTACGACAAGACGAGCCTCCCGCCCCTCACGGCTGCGAACATCCTCGTCCTGACGAAGAAGCTTTTCAAGTACAGCGGCGTCAATGCCGACATGCACATCCGCGATCAACTGACGCAAGCACTGATCGGCCGCATCGATACCGACTTCATCGACCCGGCGAAGGCGGTCGACGCTGGCATTTCGCCTGCGTCCATCACGAACAGCGTTACGTCGCCGGCATCGGCGGGCAATACCGCTGACGACGTCCGCGAAGACATCGCGACCCTGATGAACGCTCTCGCGAAACCGATCCGCAATCTCGTGTTCATCACCGACACGACGACCGCGATCGCGCTTTCCCTGATGACGAACGGCCTCGGCCAGCCGGAATTCCCCGGCGTCACGATGACCGGCGGCTTCCTGATGCCTGGCGTTCCGCTGGTCGTTTCCGACTACGTTCCGTCGGTTACTGCCGGGTCGCTGCTTATCGCTGTCAAGGCGTCGGAAATCCTGGTCGCGGACGAAGGCGGATTCTCGATCGACCTGTCGGAAGATGCGACCCTGCAGATGGCAGACAATCCGGACGGTTCGTCGGTTGCGACCGTCGCCGGTACGGCGCCCTTCGTTTCGATGTTCCAAACGAACGGCGTCGCGTTCCGCGTGGAGCGCGATATCAACTGGTCGCGGGCGCGGTCGGGCTCGGTTGCACTGGTCGATACCGTCAACTACGGCAGCGCATAAGCTGCCTTCGGGGCTGGCTTCTCGCTGCCCCTGCTGTAACCCGGCGCCTTCGGGCGCCGGTTTCTATTCCAACATCGGAGCGCGCCGGTAATGAAAATCGATCTCATTTCGAAGTCGTGGCATATGCTCGCCGGCAAGCTCATAAAGAAGGGCGAACGGTTCTCGGTCGATGAAGACAAGGCGAAGGCACTGGAAAAGAGGGGCCGCGCGACGCGCGCCACGCCTGCCGTGCCGGTTGCGCCGGTCGTCGAAGTGAAGGAAAAGCGCGCCTACAAGCGCAAGGACTTGACCGCCGAGACATTCGAGCCGGCCGTCGAGCGCGAGGCGCCGCAGCCGTATGAATTCCCGAAGTCGCCGGAGGTAGCAAGCAAGGAACGCCTCACCACCTGGGCGACCGCTGAACCTGTCCGGCCTGTCCTGACGCGCCCGAAGGCGCCGAAGGAATGAAGCTTTTCGGCCTTACGCTGCGATCGCCGCTCGCGCTGGTCCGCAAGGACACGTCCGTCCCGTCGGGCGGACACTGGTCGACCGTCGGTCGATCCGGGCGCGACTGGTTTACGGGCGCATGGCAGCGCAACATGGAATGCGACGACTCGAATACCGTCCTCGCCTTTTCCGCGGTCTACGCCTGCGTGAGCCGGATTTCGAACGACATCGCGAAGATGCCGTTAAACCTCATCCGTAAAGACACTGACGGCATATGGGCGACAGTCGAGGCGGCATCGCCATTTTGGAAAGTGCTCCGGAAACCGAACGGCTACCAGAACCGGATACAGTTTTTCGTCACCTGGCTGCTGTCGAAACTCATCGCCGGCAACGCTTACATCCTGAAGGCTCGCGACGGGCGCGGGATCGTGACGGAGCTGTACGTTCTCGACCCGCACAAGGTCAAGGTTCGGTATACGAAGTCGGGCGACGTTTTCTACACCCTGGCGCAAGATGATCTGTCCGGCGTGACGACCGAGGTCAATGTACCGGCGTCGGAAATCATTCACGACCTGATGAACCCGATTTTTCACCCGCTTTGCGGAGTCTCGCCGCTGTACGCGTGCGGCATGGCAGCAACGCAGGGCCGGCGGATTCAATTGCAGTCCGCGACCTTCTTCGAAAACGGCGCGAATCCCTCCGGCGTGCTGTCCGTTCCCGGCGACATCACCGACAAACAGGCGGACGAGTGGAAAGCGCAGTGGCGGACGAACTTCTCCGGCGCGAACCGCGGCTCGGTCGCGATCCTCGGAAACGGCGTCAAGTACGAAAAGATCAGCATGACCGCCGACGAGGCGCAGATGATCGAGCAATTGCGCTGGACGGCGGAGGACGTCGCCCGCGCGTTCGGCGTGCCGCTCTACAAGATCAACGCCGGTCCGGTTCCGGTTTCGAACAACGTCGAGGCGCTGAACGCGCAGTATTACTCCGACACGCTGCAAACCCTTATCGAAGCGATCGAACTCTGCATAGACGAAGGGCTCGACCTGTCCCTGGAAATGGGCGTCGAGTTCGACCTGGACGTTTTGCTGCGGATGGACTCGGCGACTCAGATCGACACGCTATCCAAAGGAATCGGCGCGGCGATCTATGCCCCGAACGAGGCGCGCGCAAAGCTGAACCTTCCCCCGGTCGTCGGCGGCGCGAATCCCCTCATTCAACAGCAAAATTACTCGCTCGAGGCGCTGGCGAAGCGCGACGCATCGGCCGATCCATTCAGGACGGCAACCCCCCCACCTTCCCCCCCGACCCCCTCCGAACCTGATCCGGAAGACGAGGACGAAGCGGAACAGCGCGCGCTTTATGACGTCGCCGGAGCATTTGCGCGGCGGGTGCTCAAGGAAATGGCGAATGCCTGACGAGGTCGTTTTCCGCGACGGCCGGGACGGCCGCGACGGGCGCGCCGGCAAAAATGGGCTGCCGGGTCCGATCGGGCCGGCCGGTCCGTCTGGCCCGGAGGGACTGAAGGGACTCGACGGGAAAGCCGGCGAACCCGGACGGCAGGGGCCACCTGGACCGAAGGGCGAACCGGGACCGCGAGGCGAACCCGGTCAGGACGGCGCTACGGGTCCGGTCCCGGCGCATGAATGGGACGGAACGCGGCTGCGCTTCCAACTGACCCTTAACGAATGGGGCCAGTGGGTCGACCTTCAGGGCCCGGAGGGCAAGACCGGGACGGCGGCGGCGGGCGGCGGCGGCACATTGCGCCCGTTCAGTCGCATGAAGGCGGGTTTCGTTCCGGCATCCGGCGGCGTCGACGGCGACATCGCGCGCTTTCTCCGGGAAGACGGCACGTTCGCCGCGCCGGGTACTCCGGCGCCGGGTTCCATCGCGGCCGAAGACATCACGTTCACGCCGGCCGGCTCAATTGCCTCGGATGATGTGCAAGCGGCGATCGAGGAGCTTGCCGCCACCGTTGCCGGGCTCGACGACAGTACGTCGGGCGTCGGGACGTATCTCGTCAGCGGCGCCACGGTCGCATGGCTGACCGGCTATCAGTACGAAGTCGGCGCGGCGACCTATTACATAAGCGGCGTCGCTGTCTCGTCGTCGACAGATACCGTCACCCTGACCGCCGCCGATGCCACGCTCGACCGGATCGACGTTCTCGTACTGGATGCCGACGGACTGCTTTCCTCGATCGACGGCACCCCGTCGGCGAACCCGGCGGAACCGACGATCGATCCCGCCATTCATCTTCGCCTGGGCATCGTCTACGTTTCGGCCGCGACGACCGAACCGGAGATCAATCAGACCAGCATCTACGCCGAGAATGCCGAATGGACCGCGACGCCTTCGGCCGGCACGATCGTCGTCAACTCGACCAGCAATCCGCGGACCGGGACCTATGACGTAGAAGGCACGAACGTTGCGGCAAATGCCTATGTCAACTTCGTCAAGCCGGCGGCTGGAACCGTCGACTTGGCGATCATGAATACGGTCGTCTTCTATGTGCGGGTTAAGGCAGCATTCCCGACGAACAAGGCTTTCCGGCTTGGCTGGTACAGCGGCACAAGTCTCCGCGGCGCTCAGGTAACGGTAAGCAACGGTCTGTATGGGTTCAACTCGGCGCTAACGGGCAGCTATCAACAGATCGTAGTTCCGATTTCCGCGTTCAGCGTGCCTCAGGGAAACCTCGTCACGACGCTGCGAATCACGATCATCGGCAGCGGCGCGAACGTCGGGTTCTACCTGGACGACATCGTATTGAATGAGGGCCTTGTAACGCTGCCGTCCCTGACGGCATCGCGCGCTCTTGTCTCGAACGTGGCCGGCAATATCGCTGCGTCGGCAGTGACGGCGACGGAACTCGGCTACCTGACCGGGGTCACGTCGGCGATTCAGACGCAGATAAACGCCAAGTCCGACGGCAGCATTCCGCAAAACAGCAAGAGCGCCGCATACACGACGGTCCTGTCGGACGCGGGGAAACATATCTATCACCCCTCGAGCGACGACAATCCGCGCACCTTCACGATCGACAGTAACGCGAACGTCGCGTACCCCGTCGGAACGGCGATTACTTTCGTCAACGAAGTGAACACGGTCACGATCGCGATTACTTCGGACACGTTGACCCTGGCCGGCGCCGGAACGACCGGGAGTCGCACGCTTGCCGCGAACGGTATAGCGACCGCGCTGAAGGTGGCCTCGACGAAATGGGTCATCAACGGCGCCGGGCTAACGTGACGGTTGCGCAGATTTTGCTTGCGGCCGGCGCATCGGCAGCGCCAGCGACGCCGGATACATGGGACCCGGCAAACAAGGGATCAAACGTCACGCTCTCGAATGGGGACCTGACCGCGAACGTCGCTTTCGACGGTCAATGGGCCTTGTCCGTCGATAGCAAGTCATCCGGCCTTTTGTACTTCGAGGCGCTGATCGGCACGCAGTCCACGCTATTCGGATTCATCGGCATCGCTGGCGCAGCGCAAGACCCTAACAGCGGCACGCAAACGCCGCCGAATATGCTCCAGCGTGGCAGCGGCAACGTCAGCGGCGGTACGTCGAATAACAACGGCGCGGCCGGTTGGGCATCGGGCGATGTCGTCGGCGTTGCGGTCGATGTCGCGGGTAAGACGGTCTACTTCTACAAGAACAACGTCGCCAATGGCAGCGTAATTCTGAGCACATTTGCAGGCGCCTTCCGTATCGCTGCGCACCAATCGTGGGGCGGCGGCACCTATAACTTCACCCTGCGCACGACGACGGCCGAGTTCAGTTACTCGCCTCCGACCGGGTATACCCCATGGGCCGAGTGATTCGCATTCGCCGGCCAATTATGAAAGTCTGCAAATGATTGACGCCGAACGGTTCGCGGCCGACCTTTACGCTTCGATGAAGATGCTTATCGATAGGCGCGAGTGCGAGCTCCTTAAGCGTATCGAGGTATTAGAGGCGCGCCAGACCGACATCGACCCCGACGCGATCGTCGAGCGTTTGCGCAAGGCGATCCCTGCCGGCAAGGATGGGCGCGACGGCGTTGACGGCGCACCGGGCAGGGACGGCGCCGACGGCGCAAACGGCGTTGACGGAAAGAACGGCGTCGATGGTGCTCCGGGGAAAGACGGGCGCGACGGAATAGACGGCAAGAACGGCACCGACGGCATGAACGGCAAGGACGGCGCCGACGGCATCCATGGAAAAGACGGCGCGAACGGCATCGACGGCAAAGATGGCCGCGACGGGCTAAACGGTAAGGACGGTCGCGACGGTCTGAACGGCAAGGATGGCGCACCCGGCGAACGTGGCGAAAAGGGTCTCGACGGCATCGACGGCAAGTCGGGCGCCGCGGGGCGTGATGGACGCGAAGGCAAGGACGGAATCGACGGTATCAACGGCGAAAACGGGCGGGACGCTTCGGCAATCGACTACGTCGAGTTCGACTCTGCCAAGTCCTACCCGCGCGGAACGCACGCGCTGTGTCGCGGTGGAATCATGTACGCGGAACGCACGACCGATCGCGTAATCGACGGCGATTACAAGGCGGCGGGCTGGCGCTCGCTCGTTGCCGGCCTGGCTGATGTGAAGGCGGCACTTCTGTCGGACGGCCGCACGTTCGAACTCGCCTTCGAATACAGCGACGGCAGGGTCGAGAAGCAGCAAGCGAAGGCGGCGATTCCGGCGCATCGCGGCGTATGGCGCGACGCGATCACCTACGAGAAGGGCGACGTCGTCCAGTGGTCCGGCAATGGCTGGATCGCGCGCGAAGTGACGACCGACAAGCCGGGCGATTCAAAGGCGTGGGACTTGCTCGCGCGGCGCGGGCGGGATGGCAAAGATTCAGCTTGAACTATTGGAGCATCCCGCGCCAGTGGGAGGGCGCGACGGTCGCCGTGATGGCATCCGGTCCGTCCCTCACAGCGGATCAAGCGGCGGCAGTGAAGCACCTTCCGCGCGTTGTGACGAACGCGACTTACAGGATGGCGCCGGACGCGGACGTGATCTATTGCTCGGATTCTGCCTTCTGGCTGCATCCGGAGTACGCCGACGTTTTCGACTGTCCCGGCTTGCGGGTGAGCTGCGAACAGATTCCAGGAGTGCATCCGAACGTTCCGCCTGGTGTGCTAGTCCTGCGACACGGCGGCTCACACGGCTTCATTGATGACCCGACGCAGATTCGGACGGGGGCGAATTCTGGCTATGCAGCAATCCAAATTGCCGCGCTTGCTGGCGCAAAGAGAATCGTCTTACTCGGGCTTGATATGCAGGGCGGGCACTGGCACGGCGCGCACCCTAACGGACTGAACAATCCTAGAGCCTCCTCCTTCAAACGATGGATCAGATACTTCAACGGATTGGCGCCGCACCTGACGCAACGGGGGATCGAAGTGTTCAATTGCTCCCCGGCGTCGGCGCTGACGTGCTTCCCGAAGGCGAGCCTAGATTGCGTCCTCTGATCGTTCAGGGAATGCACGGTCTAGGTGACAACCTTCACCAACGGTCGGTCCTGCGCGAACTTGGGAAAACGCGCGAAATCTGGCTCGAAACGTCATGGCCGTGCGTCTATTGGGACATGCCGGCGATTCGCTGCCTGCCGCGCGGCGAACAGGGATTGCGGACGCAGTTAAAGAATCAGGCACGCGAGGCGGAATCGTTCACGCGCGAACGTCCGCCGACCGGCGCCCCTGTCCTGCGGGTTCACTACCCTCCGCGGGAAGTGAAGGAACGCGGGTCGGTCCTGCGGGCCATGTCGCATATGTGCGGCGTTCCTCCGGGCGATTTCCGGTTGCCGGTCAAAGCGGAATGGCTTTCAAAGGCTGACGAGCTTTTAAAGGAATTGAAACCGGACCGTCCGTTGATGTTTTTCCGGCCGCTGGTGAACCGCAAGGAATGGACCGGCGGGCTAACGCGGAACCCGGACGAGGGCAATTACGCCGAACTGTACGAAATGATCCGGCGCCGGTTCTTCGTGGTCAGCGTCGCGGACCTGGTCAAGGACGTCGAGTGGACCGTCGGGCCGGAAGCGAAGGCGGATGCCGTGTTCCATCGCGGCGAACTGGATATCGAAACGCTGTTCGGGCTGGCGAAGCGGTCCGCGTTGCTGTTTGGGGCGCCTGGATTTATTACGGTCATGGGTCAGGCGATCGGGACGCCGACCGTTACCGTGTTCGGCGGGTACGAGGACAAAAGTTCCTTTTCCTCGGGCGCGGCGTTCACGAAATGGCTACCGATTGAACCGATTCGCCCCTGTCCCTGCTGGACGCATCATCACAACTGCCGGAAGCGGGTCGACATGCCGAAAGCGGTTCACGCACTGAGGGATTTCCTCAAGGGGATCGGGTGCGAGTAGGACTGGTAACGCCGATTTACGAGGGAGTGCATAGCAATCCGGGTAGCGAAATGATTACGGCCGGGATTCGCTACCTGGTGCGGCAGGCTGTCAGGGGTCCGGAGTTCGTTCAGATTGACATGCTGCGCGACAACCCTGCGCACTGGGCGGCTGCGCAGGACTGCGACGCCTTGATTATCTGCGGCAACCCGCGGTTCAGCACTTGCGCGACGGAATGGTGGGAGTCCGGCATATGGGAAAGGCTGGTCGCGGCGCAGCGATCTGGCGTCAGGGTCATTGATGGATGGGCGGGCGCGACGCACTGGTATGACCCGGCGGCGACGCTCGAAGAAATGGCAACGAGGATTGCGAGTCACGGCGCCAATGCGGAAGCGATGCACTCGGCGAAGCAGATTCACGCGCGCATCACGCGGGACCGGCTGATGCAGCGCATCTACAGCGATGCCGGAGCGTCGTCGACCTTGCTGCCGTGTTCTAGCTGGTGGGCGCGCCTCGATGTTCCCTGGGAACAGGCGGCGAAGCGGTCCGGAACGGCTGTCGTGCTCGGGACTCACGACATGGATTGGCCGCTTGATTGCGTGCGGGCCTGTCTCGGGAGGCTGGAAGGCGCGGACGTGATTAGTTGCGCGTTGTCAGATTACGAACGGTTCGGCGCGGTCGGAGTCCGGTCGACCCTCGTTTCCGATCCGGCTGCGCTGTTGCGTCTGTATTCGTCGCTCGATCGAGTGCTTTCGTTCCGGTTGCACGCGGCGATCCCGGCGGCTTCCGTCGGGTGTGCCGTCGGCATGGTCGCGACCGATTCGCGGCCGTTGGCGTGCGAGGAGTTCGGAATTCCGTCCATCGACATCGGGGACTTGATGGACCGCGAGCCGCCCTTCGCGCACGCGAGGCAGCCGGACGAGGAAGACGTTGTGGAAATCTTGCGGAGCATGTTGTGTTGAAGACGTTGATCGGCGGGCCGAAGCTCGAGCATTTGCTTGTACTGTTGCAACGCGCAGTCCACCATGAGGGCGCGATTGTGGAGTTCGGCGTCTATCACGGCGGAACGCTGAAGATCATGGCGGAAACGTATCCCGACCGGATGTGCTACGGGTTCGACACCTGGGACGGGCTGCCGGTCGAGAAGTGGAACAAGGACGAACCGCACAATCCGGGCGACTTCCGCGACTGCGATTTCGAGGCGATGCGGGCGGAAATGCCGCCGAATGTGCAACTTTGCCGCGGGCTGTTCCCCGACTCGGCGCGCGGGCTGGATATCCGGGTCGCCTTCGCGCATGTCGATTTCGACTTCCATGCCAGCACCGCGGACGCGATCAAGTGGTTGCGGCAGCATATGGTGCCCGGCGGGATTGCTGTGTTTGACGACTATCAGTGGGCGCATTGTCCCGGCGTCAAGCGCGCGATTGTCGAGGCTGGCGTACCGATTCAGAAGTCAACCCTGCATCAAGTCTTTTGGGTGAACGAATGACACTTTGCGACCTGACTTGCGCCGAATGGACCGCGCTGCTTGCGACCTATAGCGTGCGCGTCATCACGGCGCCGGCATTCGCGGACGAACCGATCACGATTGAAGACGCCTGGCACCACTTGCGCATCGACACGTTCCCGAACGAGGACAGTCCTCCGGTCACGGTATCGGGCGACGACTACTGGCTGGAAAATATCGGCATCCCGGCGGCGCGGAATTGGGCCGAGGGCTACGTCGGGAAGTCGCTGTCAACGCAAACGCTGGAACTGGTCGGAACTTCGTTCCCGTCGACCTACTTCGAACTCCCGTTCGGGCCGGTTCAGAGTGTCGAATCAATCGTCTATGTCGACGCGGACGACGTCGAGCAAACGATGTCCTCGGCCGATTACGTCCTGAACTCCGACACCTGGCCGGCGCGCGTGCAGCTTGCCTACGGCGTCGAGGCGTGGCCGACATCGCGCGGCACATACAACGATGTCCGCGTCCGCTACGTCACCGGCTACACGCCTCCGAACGACAGTCCGGCCGGCTTTGTCATAACGCCGACCCTCAAAATCGGAATCCTGCTGATGCTCGGGCACCTGTACGAGAATCGCGAGACAACGATAACAGCATCCTTGACCGAGATTCCGCTCGGCGCTAGGGCGTTCCTGGACAAAGACCGGGTACGCAGAGGGTGGGCGTAAATGTTTCACATGGAACATTAGATGCAAGCCGGAAAACAGAATCGGCGCGTTGCGATCGACGTTCCTATGACGACGCAGAATGCGACCGGCGAGGAAATCACGGACTTCGTCGAACTGTCGGAGGTCTGGGCATCGATCGAACCTATCCGCGGGCGCGAGGCTTTGCTTAACGGGCTGAACGCGGCGCAGATGGACACGCGGATTCGGATGCGATGGTCGGAAGCACTTGACGCGATGACAACCGATTGGCGAATTCGCTACAAGGAAACCTATTACGACCTGATAAGCATCGCGCACATTCGGACCGGGCACCGCGAACTCGAAATTCTGGCGAAGTCGGGGACGAATCTTGGCTAACAGTCCGGTACGGGTTGAGGTCAAGGGGCTGCGCGAGCTTGGCGCGTTGCTGAAGGAACTCGACGCCGACATTCAGAAAAAGGTAGCGCGGGCCGCGACCAATGCAGGCGCGCAAGTCATCAAGAAACGCGCGGTTCAGAAGGCGCCAGTTTCCGATCCGGCATTGACGCCGAACATTCCGCCCGGATACATGCGGGATTCGATCATCGTGCGGCGCCAGCGTCGGCCGGACAAAGGCTTGACGTCGCAGCACGCCGTCACGGTCAGGCACAAGGGCGCGAAGGTGCTGGCGGACGCTCCGAACCCGTACCAGGTCGGCATCTTCAACGAGTTCGGGACCGTAAAGATGTCGGCTCAACCGTTCATGCGGCCGGCGTTTGATTCCGGCAAGTCGGAAGCTCTTGACGCGATAGTCAAGCGGTTGCAGCAACGGATCGAAAAGGCGAACAAGGCGAAAGCATGAGTGTAGAAACCGACCTCTATACGGCGCTCTCGTCGCTTGTTTCGAATCGCGTCTATCCGATCACGTTCCCGCAAACGGGCGCGGTCCCGGTCTGGCCGGCGATCCGGTACACGTTGATTTCGGTCGTGCCGGCGATTGCTCTGTGCGGCGATAGCGGCGACGAGGCGGCGGATACGCGGGTACAACTAGACATCGTCGACTCTAGTTACTCCGCAATGCGGGCGCTGCGCCTGGACGTCCTCGAGGAAATGGCGACATTCGTTCCGCCCGCGATCTTCGAGAATAGTTCGGATCAGTACGACGCCGAAACAAAGACCTACCGTTGCCAGATCGATTACGTCGTCTACAAGTCGGCCGAACTGACGCCGTAGATTCATCGCTTTTCCCAACGGCTCGCGAAGCGGGCCTTTTTTTATACCCTGAAGGAGTTTCAAATGTCGTCTGTTTCTGCCTACAAGTTCCACGGCTCGCAAATTCAGGTTCTTGTCGGTTTTACGGCCGACTCGCCCGTGACTGCGATCACCGCAATCACCAACGCAAATCCCGCTGTCGTCACTGACACCGGCCACCCATTAGCCGACGGCGACGTCGTCGAAATTACTGGCGTCGTGGGAATGACGGAAGTTAATTCCGGCCGCTACGTCGTCGAGGTCATCGATGCGAATTCGTTCTCGCTCCTGGGCGTCGATTCAACGGGTTATGGCACTTACACAAGTGGCGGAACCTACGAGATCGGCGACTTTTCGAACTTCTGCGACCTGACGAACTACAACCGCACGGGCGGCACATCGCCGGAAATTCAGACGACCGCACTCTGTTCCGTCGCGCAAGAGTATTTGCTCGGCCTGCCGGACTTCGGCACGACTGCAATCGACTTTAATTTCGCGCCGGCTACCGCGATTCAACAAGCGATCCAAGCGGCCTATGTTTCGGGCGACCTGATTGCGGTCAAGGTCACGCTCCCGGATAGCGGCGGGACCATGGTGCAAATGGGCTTCGTCCAGCAAACGAGCGAATCGGCTGGCGTCGGCGGAATCTGGACGGGCTCGATGACGGTTCGCAACACCGGCAACCGCGAGGACTTCTTCGCATGAGTCGCGACGCTCTGATTGCGTCAATCCTGTCGGCGTCATCCCCGAAACCTGTCAAGGTCGACGCCGATGGGATCGGACCCGTATTTGTACGGGTGATGACTGCATACGATGCGGACGACGCACGGAAGACGCTTGCCGAACTGAAGGCAGACGACGGGTGCGAAACCGGCCGGTTGCTCGCCTGCCTTCTGTGCGACGAAGGCGGCGCGTTGCTGTTCGATGCGCGCAGTGCTGAAACCGTGCTGAAGCTTTCGAAGCTTCCCCCGGGCGTATCGACCAAAGTCCTGACCGCGGCGAATTCCGCGAATGGGGCCGAGCCGGGAAAGTCCTGACGCAACGCGAGTCTTTCCTTTTTGATCTCGCGTTGCACCTCGGTCGCCCCGTCGGGGAAATGCTCCGGTCCATGACCGAAGCAGAATTGTTGCAGTGGGGCCGCTTGGCTGGCCGTCGCGGGCTGCCATTGCAGAGAATCGAGCTTTTGCTCGCGCAGCTTTCCATGTTGATAGCGAAAACGATGGGCGGAGCTAAGAATGTGCGAGTTGATGACTTCATGCTGAAGGAACCGGAAGTGTTACCCGACAACGTGACGCACATAGACATCGCACGCAAGGCGTTCGGGTTCAATCCGCGCAGGAAGAAGGCATAGCATGGCTGCCGGTCGTTTAGATGTACTGCTAGGGCTCGACGCTGTCGAGTGGACGAGGGGTCTAACCAAGGCAGAGTACGAGGCGCAGAAGTTCCAGCGGAACCTCGTCCGCACGTTCTCGCAACTCGGAGAACTCGCCGGCCTCGGATTCGCCGCCGCTGTCACTGGCGCAGCAGCGTTGACGAAGTCTGCGATTGATGCGGCCGACAAGCTGAACGACCTATCGCTGGCGACCGGCGTCACAGTCGAAAACCTCGGCGGGATCGGATTCGCTGCGTCGCAGGCTGGCGCGGACCTTGAGGGCGTCGCTTCGTCGTTCGGCAAGCTGAACCTAAAAATCGCAGAGGCGGCACGCGGCGAGAAGGAAGCAAGCGAAGCGTTCAAGGCGCTCGGCATATCCGTCAAGGATGCGGCTGGGCAGACGAAAACCGCGGACGCGATATTTAAGGAGATCGCGACCGCCTTCGAACGCTACGCCGACGGGCCGGAAAAGGCGGCGCTAGGCAATGCGCTGTTCGGCAAGTCCTATCAATCGTTGCTGCCGCTGCTGGCCGACGGCGGCAAGGCGTTGCAAGAGAACATCGATTATTACAAGCAGTTTTCCGGGACAACGACGGAAACCGCGAAGGCTGCCGATGCCTTCAACGACACGCTAGGAAAGATCGAACTTGTAGCCGGTCAGCTTGGCCGGAACCTGGCAAGCGAACTCCTGCCGGGTTTGCAGGCGGTCGCGGACGAATTCCTGCGAGTCGGCGAACAGTCGAACGCCTTCAGCGGTCTAGCGAAGGCGGCGCGCGTCGCATTCGAAACGATCGCAATACTCGGCGCGAATGTCGTGTTCGTGTTCGAAGGCATTGGCCGGGAGATTGGCGCAGTCGCCGCGCAAATGGTCGCGCTTGCAACCCTCGACCTTGACGCCTTTAACGCGATAAGCGAAGCGGTCAAGGAAGACGGCAAGCGCGCTCGCGCCGAACTCGACGCGCTAGAGCAACGAATCCGCAACGTCGCCGCCGGTCCTTCGCTTGCCGAACGAATCGGCACCGCGAACCCGGATCGCCTGCTAGAGCGTCAGGGGCGTAGTCCTCTGACGGCGCCGCGCCTGGCCGGACCCGCCGTGCCGAAGGCGAAGGAAGCGATCGACGAAAACGCGCAGGCGTATGCGCGGTACGTCGAGCAACTCGACTCCGCGCTGAACAAGTCGCAGGAATACACGAAAGTCCAAGAGGTCACGCTCGCGATCGAGCAAAACCGATTTGGGCAACTGATCCCGCAGCAAAAGGAATTGCTCCTATTGCTGGCGAAGCAGTCCGACGAGGCGACCGAGTACGAAGCGAAGATTCGGCACAACGCCGAACTCGAACGCGAGTCCATGCGCGCACTGACCGAACGTCAGGCGATCATCGATCGGTACAGTTCAAGCAACAAGGCGCGCGAGGATGCGAAGACGCTGGAGATTCTTGCGTCCGAAATCGGCGGCAGCATTTCGATAATCGACTATGACCTGGCGAAGTCCGGCTTCGAAGGCATCAAGGACGAGATCAAGGAAACGACGAGCGCGGCCGAGGAATTGGGCCTCGTGTTTACTAGCGCGATCGGCGACTTCATCAAAAACCCGTCCGACGGCAAAAGCTTTTTCAAGGCGTTGCTCGAGGACGTGCTCCAACTGACGACGCAGCTTCTCATTCTGAAGCCGCTCGCCGAAGGCATGACCGAGATATTCGGCGGCACCGCTGCCAAGAGTGACGGCGGGAAACAGATTGCCGAGATCGGCGCATGGATCGGAAGCATGTTCGCCGGCAGCTTCGCGCAGGGGACTGACTTTGTCCCGGCTGACGGCCTCGCAATGGTGCATCGAGGCGAGCGGATCGTACCGGCGAAAGAGAATTCGACGCGCGGCGCCGGCGGAATGACGCTGAACATCAATCAGTCGTTTGCTCCTGGCACTTCTCGCGAGACAATCAATCAAGCGGCGGCTTCCGCATCGCGTCAACTCTCACGTTCGAACCGGCGGAATAACTGATGGCATTCCTCGAAGCGCGACCGCTGGACTGCGCCGCCATGGGCGCGACGGGCGGGCCTCAATTCTCGACGTCGATCGTTTCCGTCCGTTCCGGCGCCGAGTCGCGGAATCAGAATTGGACGCAGGCGCGGCACCGATATGACATCGGTCAGGTAGCGCGCCCGCTTTCGGAATTCGAGGCGATCCGCGATGCCTTCATGGTCGTCGGCGGCAAGGCGACCGGGTTCCGGTTCAAGGATTGGACCGACTACACCGTGACGACCTCGGAGGGCTACCCGCAACCGCTGCACGGCACGACGCAAGTCGGAACCGCTGGATCGGGCTACGGCACGCCTTCCTATCAACTCCGCAAGCTTTACACCTTCGCGTCGACGTCGACCGCTCGCGACATCCGTAAGCCTGTCGCCGGGACTCTGATCCTGTTGCGCGCTGCGGTTGCTGTCACTGCCGGCATATCGCCCGGCAACTACGCAATCAACACCGCGACCGGGATCGTGACGTTCGTCGCGGATCAGTCGCGAGTGGTCTCGTCGCATGCCGTCGGGGCGTCGCATCAATTCACCCTCGCGTCGGCCTTCTCCCCGAACCTGGCGATCGGTGGGCGCATCTATGTGACCGGCGTCACCGGGACCGCGGCCGACATCCTGAATAACCTGTCGCACGAAGTAACCGGCGTTTCCGCTGGCGTCATCACGACGAACACCGCAACGACCGGGCTGACGGCAACCGGCGGCACTGCCTACTTCTACCCGCAGCCTACCGAGGCGCTTCGATTCTCCTGCGAGTTCGACGTCCCGGTCCGGTTCGACATCGATTACTTCGACGCTGTCGTCGTCGATCGCGAGGGCGCAGGCGGCGAATTGCTCCTCGAGCTTCCGTCCGTGCCGCTGGTCGAACTGAAGATCAACGACGCATGAAATCGCTAGGCACACTCGGTACGCACTACGCGAACACCGTCGATCCGACGACGCTCGCGACCCTGTGGAAAGTCACGCGCCTGGACGGTGTCGTGTTCGGGTTCACGGATCACGACAAAGACATCGTATTCGGTGGGCTGACGTACGAGGCGGCGACCGGGTTCACTTCTTCACAAATCGAGAGTTCGGCCGCGCTGTCAGTCGACAACCTAGAGCTCGACGGCTACTTCGATTCGGAAGAGATAACGCAAGCCGACATAGAGGCGGGCGTATGGGATGGCGCCTTTGTCGAGGTCCGCTCGGTCAACTATCGCGACCTGACGATGGGCGCCGAAGTCCTGCGGGTCGGCGAACTCGGCACGTTTACCGCGAAGGATCAGCTTTTCGTGGCGGAACTGCGCGGCCTGATGGACCGGGTTCAACGGGTCGTCACGCGCCTGTATATGCCGTCATGCACGGCGAACCTCGGCGACGCGCGCTGCACGGTCGACATAGAGGCTTTGCGCGTTTCCGGCGAAGTGACTGCGGTCAACGATCGGCACGACTTCTACACCGACCTCGCGTCGAGCTCTCCGCCTGTCGCCGATGATGAGTTCACCTATGGGCTAATCACCTGGACGACCGGAGAGAATGCCGGCCGTTCGATGGAGGTCAAGCAACATGCCACGGCCGGTCAGATCGTCCTCCAGCTTCCCATGGTCGGGACGGTAGCGATCGGCGACGAGTTCACTATCGTTCCGGGCTGCCGCAAGACGCTCGAGGAGTGCCGCGACCGATACGATAACGTCGTGAACTTCCGCGGATTCCCGCACATCCCCGGTCTGGACGAAATGCTTAAGCACGGCGGCTCCTGATGACGACCCGCGCAGAGGTAGTCGAGGCGGCGCGCAAGTATCTAGGCGCTCGCTGGCAGCATCAAGCGCGCGGCGATCATGCGCTCGACTGCGTCGGGCTACTCGTCCGCGTCGGGCGCGACCTGGGGATCGCCGACGTTCGCGTTTCCGACTACGTCAAGCACCCGGACGGCGCGCGGCTATTGCAGGAAGCGGGCCGATACATGCGCCAGATTGAAAAGCGAAACTTTGCCGTCGGCGATGCGCTCGCGATGCGGTTCGGATCGGGTGCGCCGCAACACTTTGGGATCGTCGGCGACTACTTCGCGGGCGGGTTCTCGTTGATCCATGCTTACCGCGGCGTGTCGATGGTCGTCGAGCATCGGCTTGATGACGTCTGGCGTCGCCGCATTGTTGCAGCCTACGCGCTGCCGGGCGTCGAATAGTGGGCGCAGTAGCCTTCACCGTTGCCGGACAAGTCGTCGGAGCCTACTTCGGCGGTCCTGTCGGCGCGGCCATTGGCGGAGCGATCGGCGGGGCGATTGGCGGTGCACTATTCCCGGAGCAACTTCCACAGATCGAAGGACCGAAGCTAGACGAAAAGAACATCCAAGTCTCCACCTACGGGAAGGCGATCCCGATTGCCTTCGGCGTCGTTCGCATGGCCGGGAATGTCATATGGGCCAGTCCACTCCGGGAAACGCGCAGCGAGGTCGAACAAGGCGGCAAGGGCGGCGGACCGGTACAAACGACCGTCAGCTATACCTACGACGCCGACATCGCGATCGGTCTTGCCGAGGGCGAAGTGATGGGGATTCGCCGAATTTGGATCAACGGCGTACTCGTCTATGACGCGCGCTCGATTGACGATCCGGCAGTGCAGGCGACCTACGGCGACAACGCTGACGAAGTCCTGCGGGCTATCAAGGCGAGCGGCGCCGGCTCGGATTCGTTCGTGTTCTACACCGGGACCGAGTCGCAACTCCCCGACCCGACGATCGAGGCGCTAGAGGGCGCAGGCAACGTCCCCGCATATCGCGGACTCGCTTACGTCGTATTCCCTACGTTCCAGCTTGCGCGGTGGGGCAATCGGATTCCGCAATTCGAATTTGAAATTGTCACGGCAGGGACGTCGACATACGGTCAGCGCGTCGCCGATGAATTCCATGCGTTGCCATCGTATCGGAACGGCGTTTCGTATCTTCAAGCGGACTATCAGCCGATCGTTTCATCGATGGCCGACGGAATTCGCGTCTTCTCTGCGAACGATGACGAGGTCGACGTAAACGTTCGCGTCTACGGATTCGACGGTTCGTTTATCCAATCGGACACCGTCACAGATTGGGAAGGCGGATTCGGAGTCATCGAGATCGGGACTCAGATTCCCCAAGTCTGGGTCATGTTCGACGGCGCACTTCTGCAATTTGACGTCACGCTTTCGATATACGAGGCGCGGATCATTAGCGATGCGTCGAATGTTTCGCTTTCCGAATTGCTAGGCGTGCCGATTGCAGGCGTCGCCCCATGCGCCGACGGTCGGCACATCCTCGTATTTGAGAATGATCCTAGCAATCCTTACAACGTCACGGACTGGCACCTGGTCGAGTACCTCGGCAACAATTCAGCGGAAATAGTCGATTACGGAACTGTCGACATTTCCGGCGACACGTCAATGACGAAGCTAAACGTCGGGCTCGGTCCAATCCATACGCAGAATGGACACTTCCAAGTAGTGATGATGGAGCGCGACCTCCGCCACGTCTGGCGCGCGAATGGCGGCGACGTCCAACTATGGACAATCGACGACGACGGCGAAATGGCGCTCGAACTGACATCGTCAGGCGACTGGTCGTCGATGGGCGATCTTGTCAGCACGACGCCGATGTCGATGCACGCCGATAGCGGGTTCGCATTTTTCATTGGCGGGGACTCTCCGTCCGGGCATTGGGTTTATGTCTACAGTCGACTCCCCGCAATCACGGCGACGCCGATCGTCCTCGGCGATGTCGTCGCCGCGCTATGCGAGCGCGTCGGGCTCGATCCGTCACAAATCGACGTTGACGACCTGACGACGATCGTCCGCGGGTTCATAGTTCAGACGAGCATGACCGCTCGCGCCGCGATTGAGGCGCTGATGAGGGCGTACAACTTCGACGCGGCAGAGTCGGGCGATCAAATCATCTTCAAGCTTCGCGGAACCGAGTCGGCGCTGACGCTGACAGCGGACGACCTCGGGGCGAGCGACGGCGGGAAAGCTTCCGTCCTGGTAGCCAGCGACCGCGCGCAAGAGAATGAACTCCCGGCCGAGGTTTCAGTTGCGTACATGGACTACGGCGCCGACTTCCAACGCGGCGCGCAGGCAGTGCGCAGGATGGCAACGCAGAGCATCGAGAAGGTCGACCTTGCGCTGCCTGTCGTGCTGACGAGCGACGAGGCAGCGCAGGCGGCGGAAATGCTGCTTTATCAATCCTGGGTCGGGCGCAATGTTCGTCAATTCGCGACGACGCGGGCCTTCTCACAAATAGAACCGACCGACGTCGTCACCATTGAGGCGGACGGACTAATCGCGACGGTTCGAATCATCAACCGGAAGCAGTCCGACGGGCTGATCGAATGGACCGGAACCGATGTCGACTCGTCGACGTTCGATCCGAACGCCGTCGGCGCATCGATGCCGCTTCCGTCCGGGATTCGCATCCTCGCGCCGTCGCGCGTCATCGTGCTAGACATCCCTGCACTGCGCGAACAGGACGACGATGCGGGCGTATACATTGCCGTCTATCCGTCGGGTTCGGGAGCTTGGGCAGGCGCTGCGATCCTGTCGTCGTCGTCGCCTTCCGGACCGTTCGCGCGGGTGTCATCCGCATACGCTGCCGCGACCGTAGGAATGGCGACGACCGTCATCGGGACTTATCTCGGCGGGAATACGTTCGACGAACTGAACACGGTTCAAGTTCGAATGTTCAGCGGCACGCCGGAGTCGGCAACTCGGGTTGCAGTGCTGGACGGCGCGAACGTCGGAGTCCTGGGCGACGAGATCATCCAATGGACGACGGCGACCGACCTCGGCGACGACATCTATGAACTGTCAGGACTACTGCGCGGACGACGCGCGACGGAACAATTCATCGGCGCCGGCCACGCATTGAACGAGCGATTCGTGGTACTGAATACTTCACTTGTGCGGCTGCCGCTCGGGACGGGCGTGATCGGGTCGAATCTGATCTATCGCGCCGTGACGTTCGGCGCGGCTGAACAGGATTCCGTCTTTGACG
>Ga0105347_1000127_pt1 | contig 36998 bp, 31 predicted proteins | sample EasRivMeERMLT890_FD_89677 | JGI IMG/M metagenome (GOLD analysis project Ga0105347, IMG submission 89677) | Soil microbial communities from meander-bound floodplain in the East River, Colorado, USA - East River MetaG ERMLT890 | ecosystem: Environmental > Terrestrial > Soil > Floodplain | place... | reverse complement strand
TGCAAACGATGTCCAATCGAATTGCGCAGTGTTTGCATTTTGAATCTTGCATTTTGAATTACGCCGACACCTTCACCCGCTCCATCGTGAACACCTCGATCAGGTCGCCGACCTTGATGTCGTTGTAGCGCTCGAGGCCGATGCCGCACTCGAAGCCTGACTTCACCTCGCTGACGTCGTCCTTGAAGCGGCGGAGCGAACCGATCTTGCCCTCGTGGACCACGACGTTGTCGCGCAGCAGCCGCGCGGTGGTCTCGCCCGCACGGGTGATGCGGCCCTCGGTGACCATGCAGCCGGCAATCGCGCCGATCTTGGGGACCTTGAAGACCTCGCGCACTTCGGCGGTGCCGATGCGTACTTCCTTGAAGGTCGGGTCGAGGAGACCGGCCATACCCTTCTGGATCTCCTCGGTGACGGTGTAGATCACCGAATGGAGACGGATGTCGACCGCTTCCCGCTCCGCCGTGTCGGCGGCGTTGCGATCGGGCCGCACGTTGAAGCCGATGATGATCGCGTTCGAGGCCGAAGCCAGCAGCACGTCGGACTCGTTGATCGCGCCGACGCCCGACCGGATGATGCGGATCTTGACCTTCTCGTCCGACAGCTTGGTCAGCGAGTCGGCAAGCACTTCCGCCGAGCCCTGCACGTCGGCCTTGACGATGATCGGGAGCTCCTTGATGCCGCCCTCGGCGATCTGTTCCTTCAGCGATTCGAGCGTCAGGCGGCCACCGCGCGCGCCGAGCGCACGATCCTTGGCTTGTGTCTGCCTGAACGTGGCGATCTGGCGCGCCTTCGCGGCGTCTGCCACTGTCTGGAACGGATCACCGGGCTGCGGGAGGCTTGCAAGGCCGAGCACTTCAACCGGCGTCGACGGTCCCGCCGAGCGTACCGGCTTACCGCGATCGTCGATGAGTGCGCGGACCTTGCCGACCACAGGGCCGGCAATGAAGTTGTCCCCGACGTGCAGCGTGCCGTCCTGCACGAGGACGGTAGCCACGGGGCCCCGGCCGCGATCGAGCTTTGCCTCGAGCACGGTTCCCGAGGCGCTGTGCTTCGGGTTCGCCTTCAGCTCGAGGATGTCGGTGGAGAGCAGGATCATCTCGAGCAGCTGCTCGAGGTTCTGCTTCTTCTTCGCGGAGACGGGCACCATCACGGTCGTGCCGCCCCAGTCTTCCGGCACGAGATTCAGCTCGGCGAGCTCGCGCTTGACGTTGTCGGGATTGGCGCCCGGCTTGTCGATCTTGTTGATCGCCACGACGATCGGCACGTTGGCCGCCTTCGCGTGATCGATCGCTTCGCGCGTCTGCGGCATGACGCCGTCGTCGGCCGCGACCACGAGCACCACGACGTCGGTCACTTTCGCGCCGCGGGCGCGCATCAGGGTGAACGCCTCGTGGCCGGGCGTGTCGAGGAACACCACGCTGCGGCCGTCACCCACGTCGACGTGATATGCGCCGATGTGCTGGGTGATGCCGCCGGCTTCGCGCTCGGCAACCTTTGTTTCGCGGATCGCATCGAGAAGCGACGTCTTGCCGTGGTCGACGTGTCCCATGACCGTCACCACCGGCGCGCGCATCTGGCGATCCTCGGGCTTCGCGTCGTCGCGCTCGGCCGAGACGAGCTCCTCTTCGAAGCTCCGCATCTCGACTTCGGCGCCGAACTCGCGCGCGATGTCCTTCGCCTGCTCGACGTCGAGCGTGCTGTTGATGTTCATCATCATGCGTTTCATCAACAGCTTGGCCAGCACGTCCTTCACGCGCACGTCGAGCTTGTCGGCCATGTCCTTGACCGTCATACCCTCGGCAAGCGTGATCGTCCGCGTGACGGGCGGCGGCGGCGCGGGAGCCGCGATCGTTGGCCCCGATGGACGCTCGCGGCGCGTCGTGACCGGCCGTTGCCCTGGCCGATACTGCTGGCCGCCGAAGGGCGGACGCGGCGGCATGCCGGGCCGCTGCCCGGGCATCCCGGGACGCGGCGGCGCGCCAGGTGTCTGCGTGCGGACCGGCTGCGACGGAAGCGGTCGCGGTCCGCCGAGCATGCTCGGCGTCGTCGGACGCGGCGGCGGCGGGTAGGCCGGACGCGGTCCGCCCGGTGCCGCGGCCCGCGCTCCGCCTTGGGTCGCGGGCCGTGCACCCGCGGTCGTTGCAGGCTTTGCAGTGACCGGCGTTGCAGCGGGTGGGTGCAACATCCGCTGCTGTGACACCGCGGGACGCTTTGCGGGCGTCAGCGGCCGCGCAGGCTGCGGGGGCCGCCCTGGTTCCTCGATGCGGAGACGCAGCGTCGGCGGCACCATGCGCGGTTGCGCAGGCGCGCCGGGCGGGGCTGCCGCAATCGGCACCGTCTCTTCGCTCGCGCCAGGCGCCGCGGCAAGCGGTTCCGGCTCCGGCTCTTCCTCGATGACGGGCTCGGCCAGTGGCTCTTCAACGACCGGCGGCGGAGGAGCCTCCTCGACCGGCGCCTGGGCAACGGGAGCCTCGATCGGTGGAGCTTCTTCGGCGGGCGGGTGCGCCGGCTTGATCGTCTTGATCAGGCGCGGGGGACCAAGCACCGGCGCCGTCGGCTTCGGCGGCTCGGTCTTCTTCGGCGCCGTGGCTTTCTTCGCGCCACCCTTGGGGGGCGGTGCCGTTTCAGCGAACATGTCGCCACCAGGAAGCGAGACATTCCGCTGGCGTGCCACGCGTTCCACAAACGATCGCGCGACGACCTCTTCAATCGTGCTCGACGCGCTCTTCAGCTCGATGCCGTGGTCGCGCTTGAGCAGCGCGAGCACTTCCTGGCTGGTGGAACCGAGAAGCTCGGCGACCTTGTAAATCCTGACTGTTGCCAACTGAATCCCTTCGATTACACCTGCTCGTTCGCCTTCGCAGGCTCGCTGTCTTCCGCCTTCGCGCCCTCGCTCGCTTCGCCAGAGTCGGCCGCTTCCGCCTTCGCGGCCCCGCTCGCGTCGTCAGACTCGGCCGCGTCCGCCTCCGCGCCCGCGCCAACTTCGGTCTGCTCGAGCGCTTCGGCGGACAGGTCGGCGGCGGCGTCGTTCTCGTCACCGGACTGCGGCGTGTCCGGGAACAGGGCGTCCATCTGCGCGGCGGCGTCGCCCTCGCCGATCTCGAGCGCGCCGAACTGCGCTTCGACTTCGCGACGCTTCTCCTCCTCGCTCTTGATATCGATGCGCCACCCGGTCAGCTTCGCTGCCAGCCGGACGTTCTGACCCTTCTTGCCGATCGCCAGCGAGAGCTGCTTGTCCTCGACGACGACCTCCATCACGCGCTCCTTGTCGTCGACAATCGAGACGCGCTGCACCTTCGCGGGACTGAGCGCGTTGGTCACGAAGAGGATGGCGTCCTCGGACCATTCGACGATGTCGATCTTCTCGCCGCGCAGCTCGCGGATGATCGCCTGGACACGCGTGCCCTTCATGCCGACGCAGGCGCCGACCGGGTCGACATCGCGCTCGCGCGAGTAGACGGCGACCTTCGCGCGATCACCCGCTTCGCGCACGGCGCCGCGGATCATTACGGTGCCGTCGTAGATCTCCGGCACTTCCTGCTCGAAGAGCTTGATCAGCAGGGCAGGGTCGGTTCGCGACAGGACGATCTGCGGCCCCTTCGCGCTGCGGTTGACCCCCTTGATGACGGTCCGGACGCGCTCTCCCGGGGTGTAGCTTTCCGCCCGCGACTGCTCCTTGCGGGGCAGGACTGCCTCGACGCGCCCGATCTCGACGATCAGATCGCCGCTCTCGAAGCGCTTCACGGTGCTGTTAATCACCTCGCCGATACGCTGGTTGTATTCGGCAAAGATGTTCTCGCGCTCCGCCTCGCGGACCTTCTGGAAGATCACCTGCTTGGCCGTTTGCGCGGCGATGCGTCCGAGCACGTCGGTCCGCTTCGGAAACTCGATCTCCATGTCGACTTCGGCTTCCTCGCCGTAGAGATCCTGGGCTTCCTTGAGCGAGATCTGCGTCGACGCATCCTCGACGCTTTCGACAATGTGCTTGATCGCGAACAGGTCGACCTGGCCGGTCTCCTGGTTGAAGCGTGTCTTGAGGTTCTCGTTCGTCTTGTAGTACTTGCGGGACGCCGTCAGGACGGCATCTTCGATGGCAGTGACGATGGTCTCGGCCTCGATGCCCTTTTCCTTGGCCAGCGCCTCGATCGTCTGCATCAACGGGTTCTGCATAGTTGTTGTTCCCACAACCGTCACGGCTTACAAGCCACGGAGGCATGGAGTCAGGGAGAAATTGAAGCTCCCTGTCTTTGTGTCTCCGTCGCCCGTTTTCAAAATTCAACCTCCAGTCTGCCGCGCGTGATCAACCGCAACGGCAGCCGGTGCACTCGTCCTTTCGGCCCCTCGAGCAGCACGGCGTTCTCTTCCACACCGCGCAGCCGTCCTTCAAACGCCTTCTGGTTGTCGACCGCTTCACTGACGACGACTTTGGCGAGCCGGCCCGCGAACCGGCGGTAATCCTCCGCGCCGCGTAGCGGTCGGTCGAGCCCCGGGGACGAGACTTCCAGCGTGTAGGTGAACGGCAACGGGTCCTCGACGTCGAGAATCGTTCCCATCTCGCGGCTCACCTCCGCGCAGTCCTCGATACTGACGCTTTCCTCGGGCGTGGCCGCTGGTCCGGGCCGGTCGATGAAGACGCGAATCACCTGACCGCCAGGCTCGCGACGGCTCACGATGTCCCACACCTCCAACCCGCGCGACCGGGCCACGCGATCCGCAATCGCCCGAACTTCCTCCAACGGCTGCATCGTTCGCAGGCGGACCTGTCCGCCTTCGCCCTCGGCCTTCGGCGCGCCGAGAAGGTCCTCTCCTCTACGCCGTCATCGTTCGGGCCGGACTCTGAAGAGTCCGACTCAACGCCTCGTCGTAGAGGCCGACCTTCAGGTCGGCCCAAATAAAAAAAGTGGGCACGAGCCCACTTGGAGACTTTCTCCGCGTAGTGACCCTTAAGAATATCACACGGAAATAGTTACGGACAACGGACGAGCAAGCAGATCGTACTCGCGGCTACCCACGATCTCTGCGTGGATGAACGCTCCCGCCGCGAATTCGGAGGGGTCGCAATCGGTCAGATACACCATCGGATCGATGTCCGGCGCCTGGCCTTCGAGCCGCGCCCGAAGGACAAGGTCGTGCTCCGATGAAGGGCCGTCAACCAGGAGCCGGACCTGCGAGCCCACCCGTAAGTGCTGAGCTCTGGAGACGATCCGCTTCTGAAGACTCATCAGTCGTGACTGCCGCTGACGCTTGAGCTTAGCCGGCACATCGTCTGGCAAACCGTGGGCAGAGGTGCCTTCTTCATGGGAGTACGTAAAGACGCCAACGTGATCGAACCCGACGCCGCTCACGAAGTCTGTAAGCTCAGCAAAATCAACATCAGTCTCGCCAGGAAATCCAACGATGAACGTCGTGCGCAGGGTGACGTTTGGAACGCGGACGCGGATGCGATCAAGGAGACGCTCGTAGGTGGCGCGAGTCCCCGGGCGCTTCATCCGCTTCAGGACGGCGTTGGAGGCGTGCTGCAGCGGCAGGTCGACGTAGTTGCACACCTTGGCGCTCTCGGCCATGGCGTCGAGCACGTCGTCGCCAATCGTCGTCGGATACAAATAGAGCATTCGGATCCATTCGAGGCCGTCGACGGTGTTGAGCTCGCGCAGGAGACGTGCGAGCGCGCCCCGTTCGCCCCGGTCGACACCGTAGAAGCTCGTATCCTGCGAGATGAGCAGCAGCTCCTTCACCCCTCGCTCGGCCAGTGCCCGTGCTTCCCGCACGATCGACTCCGCCGGACGACTGCGGTAATGGCCGCGGAGGGTGGGGATGATGCAGAAGGCGCACTTGTAGTCGCAGCCTTCGGCGATCTTTACGTAGGCGTAGTGACGCGGCGTCGCCAGGAGACGGGGTGTCTCGGCGTCGTAGATGTATGTGGGCAGATCTCGGGGTTCGGGGTCCGGGATCCGGGATCCGGAGTTCACACGTTCACCGTTCGAGCGAAGCAGTGAAACGAAATTGCTTCTCTGTGTCTCTGTGTCTCTGTGGCTCGTGAGAGAAGAAGTCGCCGCGCCGCCGAGCGCGCTCACAATCTCGGGGACCTCGCCCGTGCCCAGGACAGCATCGATCTCCGGAATCTGCGCGCGCAACTCGTCGCGATAGCGTTCCGCCATGCATCCGGTGACGACGAGGCGCCGACATTTGCCGTTTTTCTTCAGCTCGGCCATCTCGAGGATCGTGTCGATCGATTCCTGCTTGGCCTTGTCGATGAACGCACAGGTGTTGACGACCAGTACGTCGGCGTCCGCCGCGTCGCGCGTCAACTCATGACCCGCCTGCTGGGCGAGCCCGAGCATCACCTCTGAGTCGACGAGGTTCTTCGGGCAGCCAAGAGAAATCATTCCTATCTTCATTCGTTGTACTTTCACCGAGACGGGCCCCGGAGGCACGGAAACACGGAGAAATCCTTTTCAATAGCCTCCGTGACTCCGTGTCTCCGTGGCTTGTCTCAGTGTATGACGCTACGGATACAGCCGATAGAGCATGCGCGGATACGGAATCGTCTCTCGCACGTGTTCGAGCTTGCAGATCCACGACACGCATCGCTCGATGCCCATGCCGAAACCGCCGTGGGGCACTGTGCCGTATCGACGCAGGTCGAGGTACCACTCGAACGCTTCCTGCGGCAGATCATGCTCCTTGATGCGTTTGAGAAGAAGATCGAGGTCATCGAGACGCTGGCCCCCGCCGATGATCTCGCCGTAGCCTTCGGGTGCGAGCACATCAACGCACAACGCCTTGTCGGGCTGCTGCGGATCCGGCTTCATGTAGAAGGCCTTCACGCTCGCCGGGTAGTGCGTGACCGCCACCGGCCGATCGAAATGTTCCGACAGGACGGTTTCGTCGGTCCCACCCAGGTCCGTCCCGTACTCGAAGGGCTGTCCCTTATCGCGCAGGATCGTCGCCGCCTCGTCGTATGTGATCCGCGGAAACGGCGCCGTCACGCTTTCCAGCTTTGAGGTATCACGCTCGAGGATCTGCAGTTCGGCCTTGCGCGTGTCGAGGACCCGAGCAACGACGTTCGAGATGAGCCCTTCGGCGAGCGTGATGATGTCGTTCAGATCGGCGTACGCCACTTCGGGCTCGACCATCCAGAACTCGGTGAGATGTCGGCGCGTCTTCGACTTCTCGGCGCGGAAGGTCGGACCGAAGGCGTACACCTTGCCGAGCGCCATCGCGTTCGCTTCGTTGTACAGCTGGCCGCTCTGGGTCAAGTACGCGGTTGTGTCCTCGAAGTACTGCACGGGGAAGAGGGTCGTCGTGCCCTCGCATGCGGCTGGCGTGAAGATCGGCGTGTCGCACAGGATGAAGCCGCGGCTGTTGAAGAAATCACGGACCGCGTTGATGACCTCGTGACGAACCCGCAGGATGGCGGTCTGGCGTTCGGTCCTGATCCAGAGATGCCGTCGATCCATGAGGTAGTCGACGCCATGCTCTTTCGGCGTGATTGGGTAGTCGTGCGACTCGCCGTACACCTCGAAGCCGGAGGCGTCGATCTCGTAACCGCCCTTGGCGCGCGTGTCGGCCCGCACGGTCCCGGTGACCGAGAGCGACGTCTCCTGGCCGAGATGATCCGCGCGAGTGAACGTGTCGTCGCCCACCGCCGCCTTCGACATCACCGCCTGGATGAACCCCGTGCCGTCGCGGACGATCAGGAAATGGAGCTTCCCGCTCGACCGGCGGTTGTGCAGCCAGCCGTGGATGGTGACCTCCTGACCGTCGTATTTGGCGATGTCTGCTATGTAAGCCCGCATGGGTAAGTCCCAAATCCCAAATCCCAAATCCCAGATCCCAATCGTCTTTGAGAGTTGGGAGTTGGAGGTTGGGAAATTGCCTAGAACGTCACAAACATCTTCTCGAGGCGCTCACGCGCGCTCGCGGTTTGTTTCAGCACCTCGATCGGATCGCCTGAATCGGCCACCTCGAACATCAGTGCGCCGTCGTAACCGATTTTCTGCGTTTCCATCATCGCCGCGTCCCAGTCGATGCGCCCCGTGAAGGGCACGCGATGATCGTCCCGCCTGCCGTCATTGTCATGGACGTGCGTGGTCCACAGATGGCCCGCCACCGTTTCGATCGCCTCGCCAAGATCGCCCATCAAGTTCGCGTGGCCGTAGTCGAGACAGACGCCGACGTCGAGCCCCTCGAGCTCATCCTCTATCAGGCTGCAGATCGTGGCCGCACTCGAGAGGGCGTTCGGCATCACTTCGAGGGCGACGCGCACGTTCACATCGCTCGCCAGGGAGACGATCTCTTCCACACTGCGCCGCGCGGCATCCGGCTGGTTGTCACCGGGTGGCGTCGCCTGGCCGTCTGGAACGCCAAGGTGCACGACGAGGTATTTGTACGGAACCCTTGCAGCCACCTTCAACGCGGCGTGCGCCTCCGCGACCGCCGCTTTCCGCCGTGTTTCATCACCAGACGCGATGGAAAACGATCCGACCCACTTGCCCTCCCGGATTGCATCAACGATGGGCGCGTGCATCGAATGGAACTCGAGACGCAGATCGGCGAGCCATTCCGCGAGCTCGTCCGTCGCGCGAGGATCCCGATAGTCGAAATGGGTGCGCGTGGCGAACACCTCGACCGCCTCGAAGCCGTGCCCGGCGACATCGGCAAGGTGCTCGCGGGTCAGCCGCGTTTCATGGAACAGATGCGTGGAGACGCCAAAGCGCTGGTCGGACAAACCTCGATTCTAGCAGGCCCTCAGCAGGGCGGGGCGGTCTTTAGCCCCCCAACCCGCACGCGCGCGAATCTCGTCGTAGAGGCCGACCGTCCCGCCTCCGCTAAAGCTCCGGCGAGGCTCGCCGAAGCGCGAGGAGCGCGAAGGTGGCAGGTCGGCCTACCGTAATTCGTCGAGGTGTTCGGCAAACAGCTCGCGCAGGCGGGCGAAGCGCGGATATCGCAGCAGGTTGGCACGCGCCGAGTTCAGCGTTCTCGGGATGTACTGGATATACACCGTGTTGTGGCGGGAGGTGGTCTGGAAGCCGAACGTTCCAAGCGCCTTCAGGTTGCGCTGCAGCGCCATCAGATCGAAGCGCCGGCGGAACTCCTCCTGGCTGGTCGCCGAGCTGGAGACACCGGGCCGTCCACTCCGAAGCGCCAGGAAGAACGCGATCAGCTCGTCGACCTGCGGCTCCGTGAAGTCGACGTACGAATCGCGCAGGAGCGACACCAGGTCGTAGGTATCCGGGCCCATGCGCGCATCCTGGAAATCGATGATGTAAAGGCTCCCGTCGTGGAGCATCAGGTTTCGGCTGTGATAGTCGCGGTGGCACAGCACCCGTGGTTCGGACGACAGCTCTCCGGCAATCGACGCGTATTCGACCGCGAGCGCCTCGCGGGAGGCAGCGGTGATATGCGCGCCGCGATAGGCTTCCAGGAAGTGCTTAGTGAAGAACTGCAGCTCCCACGTCAGCTTCTCAACGTCAAAGGCAATACCGTACGAAATGTAGTCGGGTGAGGCGAGCTCGGCTCCCCGCCGTTGCAGCGTTTCGATGAAGGTGACAGCCTGCCGGTACAACGCCGCATGCTGGGCCGGCGATGATGCCCCGAGGTGTGCCTGCAGCGTCACGTCGCCAAGGTCCTGCAGCGCGATGATGCCGAGATGATCCGAGTGCCCGAGGATCACGGGCACTGGCACAGGCATCGCGCTGAACAATCGCGCGACGTTGACGAAGGGCAGCGCGGCAAAGTCGATCGGTCCTGGATGAACGGCCAGCACCTGCGGCGGTTCGTCGCGCATCAGCACGCGGAAATAGCGGCGGTCGGATGCGTCGCCGGTCAGCGGAACGACCTTGGGGCCGCGGGTGCTCAGGCCCGCTAAGGCGAGGAACGCGTCAATGCGCTCCCGATCGTCGTTGCCGTCAGCGCTGCGGCGATTCATCTACACGGAGCCTATGGCAAGGTCGCCCACGAGTCGCTCTCCGTCCGTCAACGCTCCGTTGGCGATGCGAATCGTCGCGTTCTCGCACGACAGTCCGGCGGGTACGCGAACGCCGTCGGTGACGATGCATCGACGAAGCCGCGTATTCGCCTCGACCTGAACATCGTCCCACAGAATGCTGTCCTCGATGCGCGCGTCGCTGTCAATCCGCGTGCGGGCGCCGAAGAATCGGGATTCGGGATTCGGGACTCGGGATTCGGAATGGATTTGGGAAACGCCGAGCAGCAGCGATGTGCTGAGGTAATCCCGGGGCGTCCCGATATCGAAGAATTCCGCCGACGTCACGAACGCGCGAACGCTGCCACGCCGGGCCGCGATAAGCGCGGGATAGCGTTCGGTGACCGACTCAGACGGTACGTTGTCGGGAAGCGATACGAACGCCTCGGCCTCTGCCACCTGCACGCCAACGAAGTGGAACGTCTGTTCGGCGGTGCGGACTTTGGCGGTCGGCGATAATCGTTTCGTGAATCCGGTCACCGCACCGTCCGACTCCGCAACGACCCCGCCATACTTCTCCGGCTCCGCGTTCCGCACAACCGCCATCGTCACGAGCGCGCCGGATTGCCGGTGATCCGCGACGAGCGAACCGATGTCGACGTTCGTCAGTGTGTCTCCGTTGACGATTAGAAACGGTGAAGTGCCGACCAACGGAAGGGCGCGGCGCGGCCCGCCGGCCGAGCCGAGCACAGGAACCTCCCACGAGTAGCGAACCCGCACCCCGTCAGCGCCATCGCCGAGGATGCCAGTGATGGTGTGTGCCAGGTGGTGAAGGTTGAGCACCGCGTCGGTGACGCCGCCCCCGGCGAGCCACCGCAGGATGTGCCGTATCAGCGGATCGCCGGCGACGGGAAGCGCCGCCTTGGCGCGGACCAGAGAGAGCGGACGGAGGCGGGTAGCCAGACCCGCGGTCAACACGAGCGTAGGAATCATTCGGCGCTGAACACCATGTTCGGGCCGGTCAGACCGAACTCCTCGCGATGCTTGATGAAGAGCCCGCGATAGGAGTCGAGCACGAAATCGCTGGGCGACCGCCCGAGGGCCATCGTCATTGCGATGATGCCCGGCTCGCCTCCTTCGATTTCGATGAACGTGCCGACCGGCGTCTCGTCGATCGCGATCGTCACGTCTTCGGCGGCGTATTCCTCTCGATATTTCTCGTAGCGAAACCACACGTGGAGCCCGAGTTCCTCGAGCACGCGTTGCACCACCTCGCCATCGCCGATCACCGTTTCGTACTCGTCGCGGATCTTCATCGAGCCGGGGAGGACCGGGCCCTTGAACGTCAGCAGGCTCTTGCCCGACTCTGTCCGGACCCGCAAAACGCAGCGCCGCCTGCGGAGCGATTCGTCTTCAGTATCGAGCAGCGCATCTTCCTGAAGACGGCGAGAGCGGAGCGGCGTGGCGCCGGCCGCCATGATTGCGGATCGTGCTTCATCTGGGGTGGCGAACCGGAGTTTGACTTCGCGCTCGATCATCAGCGTCACGTCGGCCTCCCACGAGGCGTAGTTTGTATCACAAAAAAGAAAAGGCCGACCTGAAGGTCGGCCTTTGGGAATGTGGGTAAGAAGGAACGCAGGTAGGGGCGGGTCCTCAGACCTGCCCCGCACTCGCTATTCCTTGGTGACGACGACCGCGGTATCCTGCCCGTTGCGCACGACCCGTAGAATCGCCGTGCCGCCGGACGGGATCCGGGCCAGCTCGCGGCTCGCGTCCGCGACGCTGGAGATCGGCGCGCGTCCGACCCGCGTGATCACGTCGCCGGCCATGATTCCCGCGCGCGCCGCCGGGCTGCTCGGCTCGACGTCCACGACAACCGCACCCCTCGCCGCGTCATCGAGACGCAGCCGTCGCTGTACGTCGGGTGTGATGTTGCTCAGCGACATTCCGAAGCCGCTGCTCGCTTCCTGTTGCGGCTCGGCGCCGCCCCGACCGCCCGTGTTGCGGGCAGCCTGCTCCGCATCGAGGTCGAGCTCGCCGACTCTCACGTTCAGCGTCTTTTCTTCCCTGTCTCTGATCACCTTCACCGGCACCGTGGTATTCGGCGTGGTAGAGACGACCATCGCCACGAGCGAGTCGCGGTCCTTGATCGGCTTGCTGTTGAACTGGACGATCACGTCGCCAGGTTCGATGCCGGCCTTTGACGCCGGTCCGCCCGGCGCAACCGAAGACACCAGCGCGCCCTGGCGGGTCTTCATGCCGAGCGTTTCAAGTGCGTTCTGCGGGATCGCGCCGATCGATACCCCAATCATGCCGCGCGTGATCTTTCCGCCGCGCAGTTGCGGGAGCAGCTCGCGCACCGTGTTGATCGGAATCGCGAAGCCGATGCCGATGTTGCCCGCCTGCCGCGCGTCCGTGTAGATCGCCGAATTGATGCCGATGACTTCGCCCCGGATGTTCAGGAGCGGTCCACCGGAGTTGCCTGGATTGATGGCCGCGTCGGTCTGCAGTACCTGCGTGCTCCGGCCTTCCGTGGTCGGGAAGGGACGCTCGAGGGCGCTGATGACGCCAACGCTGACGGTGTGCGTCAGGCCGAACGGATTCCCGATCGCCATGACCCAGTCACCGGGCTGCATCTGGCTGGAGTCGCCGAACTTGATTTCCGGCAGCGGATGATTCGGCTTTTCGGTCAGTTCGATGAGCGCGCTGTCGGTCAGCGGGTCGCGTCCGATGACGCGCGCCGCGTATTCCTGGTCGGCATCCTCGCCGTAGAGGGAGACTTCGATCTTGGTCGCCCCTTCGACGACGTGGTTGTTGGTCAGGATGAAGCCGGCCTTGTCGATGATGAAGCCGGTGCCGGCCGCCTGCACGACCTGCTCGCGCGGGCGCTGCTGCCTCTGAGGCGCTTGATCGCCCTGGCCGAAAAAGCGCTGGAAGAGGTCGTCGCCCTGGCCGCCTCCACCGCCCCCGAAGAACTCGCTGAGATCCTGAGTGCGCTGCCGCGACTCGGTCCGGATGTTCACGACGGCCGGAGTTACGGCCTTCGCGACGTCGCGGAACGTGGTGGCAGTGATCCCGCCGGTAATCGGTGCATTGTTGAACGGTGGAGCTGCAATCGTCTGGGCGGACGACTCGGGCGACAGGTCAAGGCGTGACGCGATGACCATCCCGACCGCAAGCGACGCAATCGCGATCAGCAATGCGTAGAACAGTGTGGTTTTGCGATTCGACATTTCTAAATCCTCGTTTACCAGTCTATGAGGTCATTCTACCGTGCTGGTCTTGTAAGACTCTACGAATTGATGTTTGACGAAATTGTGAAAACTTGCGCGCGTGTGCCTCAAGTGCCGAAGGTCACCAGTTCCATTTGCCGCGGCCCGGTCACGAGCGCGTCCTCATCGCCGCGAAAGACGTTGATTTCCGTGCGTACGCCGAAGGTGTCGAAATACAGGCCGGGCTCAACCGTGAATCCTGTGCCCGGCAAGATCCGCCGATCGTCGTGGGTCTCGTAGTCATCCATATGCACGCCATTTCCGTGCACGCTCTCGCCAAGGCTGTGGCCGGTGCGGTGCAGGATGTGGTCGCCATAGCCCGACCGCTCGAGCACGTTCCGCGCGGCGCGGTCGACCTCCCAGCCGTGCAGCTCGCGACCGGTCGTCGCGGCTTCTTCCACGAGCGCGACAGCCGTGTCACGCGCGCGCACAATCGCGTCAAAGGCCTGCGCCGGCTCGTCTGGAACACGAGCCCCTGTAAATCCAACCCATGTGATATCAGCAAACACCGCGCCCGGCTCCGCGATCTTGCCCCAGAGGTCGAGCAGCAGCACCTGGTCCGCGGAGATCCCCGCGGCGCGATCAGCCGACGGCAGATAATGCGGGTCTCCAGCATTCGCGGCCACAGCCACGACCGGAGCCGAATCGCTCACGAGCCCTTCTTGTTCGAACCAGCCCACCATCTGCTGCTGCAGGTCGTATTCGGTGATCCGTTCGCTGCGGCTGATCGCGCGGCGCGCAGCCTCGAACGCGCGATCCTTGATCCGATAGAGCGCCTCGGACGCACGCTGATGCGTGGTGAGCTGCGCAGGTGACCAGGCCGCCTCAAACCGCTGCACGAGATCGCCAGACGAGACGATGTCAACGCCGCGCAACCTGATCATTTCCGCCGTCCCAGCGTCGACGCGGGACAGATACGGAATCGCGCATTCTCGCGAGTACTCCATCGCCACGCGACGGACGCCCTTCAACAATCGTGTCAGCCCTGCGTCGAGCTGGTCCCGGCCGGCATAAATCGTCTTGTCACCGGGCAGCGCATCAAGGTTGTGCTTCTCGATCGCATGGACCAGCGCTCGCGGTGAACCGGACGATGGAATCAAGTAGTACCACCGGCGTGTGGTCATGTGCGCGCCGTTCGTCAGTCCCGCCAGCCGCGCCGCGATCGGGTTCGAGCCGTGGAAATCGTAAAGAAGCCAGCCGTCCAGGCCCTCCGCACGCAGGGATTCCTGGATCGCGGCCACGTCGAGTGGCATGACGTCTGAGTATACGGCGGTGGCTGTGCTCAAAATCCAAACCCCAAAACCCAAACCCCGAATCCCAACCTGAACCCTGACTTCCAACGCTGTAGCCCCCCGGGATTTGGAGCTTGGGATTTGGGATATGGGATTTCCCTTTGTTATCGGTATGACGCGGTATTCGGTTCAATGGTTTGGGGGTCATAATGGCGCTATGTTTCGCAGGATTTCGTCTTCCCTAATGGTTGCGGCGCTGTCGGCGCCTTCGCTGATGGCGTTGCAGGGACCGCCGCCCGCTCCGTCGCCGGACCCGGGCGCTGAAGCCGTGCCGCAGGCGGCCCAGCCGCCGCTCACGTTCCGGGTCGAAGCGAACTTCGTCGAGGTCGACGCGTTCGTCAGCGACACGACAGGCAACCCCGTCACGGATCTGCGGGCTACCGATTTCCAGCTGTTCGAGGACGGCAAGCCGCAGAAGGTAAGCGCGTTCTCCTATGTGAACATCCCGGTTGCCCGTCCGGAGCGTCCGCTGTTCTCCGCCGCTGCGATCGAGCCCGATGTACAGACCAATATCGGGATCGATGGACGCATCTATGTGTTCGTCCTCGACGATCTGCACGTCGATCCCACGCGCGCCTTCCGCGTCAGGGAGTCGCTGCATCGCTTCTTCGAACGGAACTTCGGTGTCAACGATCTCGCCGCGGTCGTGTTCACCGGCGGACGCACGGCGGACGGACAGGATTTCACGAACAGTCCGCGGCTCCTGCTCGCGGCCGTGGACAAGTTCAGCGGGAACAAACTGCGATCGGCGACGCTCGAGCGCCTCAACGAGTACAACCGTCTGCAGAGCGGCGGTCTGCGCCGGTCCGGAAGCCCGATCGATGATCCGGCCGCGATGGAGCGCGGTCGAAACGCGCGTAATACCATGCAGTCGCTGCAGAAGCTGTCGGACTTCATGGCAGGCGTGCACGGCCGTCGCAAGGCGATGGTTCTGATCAGCGAAGGCATCGATTACGACATCTACAACCTGTTCGACAACAACTCGCTCGGGTCCGACATCGTGGACGCCACGCGAAACGCGATTGCCGCCGCCACGCGAGCCAATGTCAGCATCTATGCAGTTGACCCACGCGGCCTCGCCGCGCCAGGCGCGGAGCTGATCGAAACATCGAGTGCCGCCGTCGACGATCCGGGTCTCGGCCTGGGTATTTCATCGTCGTTCGACGAGCTGCGCCGCTCGCAGGACAGCCTGCGGTCGCTGGCGGAGGAAACCGGCGGCTTTGCGGTCGCCAACCAGAATGATTTCAGTAACGCGTTCGATCGCCTGGTCCGCGACAACAGCAGTTACTACATGCTCGGCTACTACCCGGCGAACGACAGGCGGGATGGGAAGTTCCGCAAGATTGAGGTCCGCTTGATGCGGCCCGGCCTCATGGTAAGGACGCGGCGAGGTTACGTCGCGCCACGTGGCCGCGCTGTGGCACCGGCTGCCCGAGTTGCCGGCGATCCGCGCGAGGATGCGCTCAGAGCAGCCGTTGAAAGTCCGCTGGCGATGAGCGGCATTCCGATGCGACTCTTCGCGGCGCCTTACAAGGGCACGCCGCCGAACGCGGCGGTGGCCATCGCGGTGGAGCTTGGCATCGGCAGCTTCAAGTTCGCGCAGGAGAACGGCACCTTCAATGACAAGGTCGATGTCGTCGTGAGGGTCATCGACAGCGACGCGAAAGTGCGTGTGAACGAGAAGGCGACGCTCGACCTGGCGTTGATGCCGGGCACGTACGCCCGCGCGCAGGCGCGCGGCTTCCGCGTCACGTCGGCGGTCAACCTGCCGCCGGGCCGATATCAGCTCCGCATTTCCGCCGCGGAGAGCGGCGGCACCGCAGGCAGCGTGATGTCCGACATCGATGTGCCCGATTTCTACAAGCAGCCGTTTGCGATGAGCGGATTGACGCTGATCGCGAGCGCGGGCAGCCAGTCGCCGACCGCCCGCGTCAAGGACGATCCAGTTGGCTTGCTCCTGATGCAGGCGCCGACGGCTGTGCGCACCTTCACGCGGGACGATCAGCTCACGCTGTTTGCCGAGGTCTATGAGAATCAGCAGAACCTGCCGCCACACAAGGTCGACATCGCGACCGAAGTGCGCGCTGAGGGCGGCCGCGTCGTGTTCAGCAACAGCGAGGAACGCTCATCCACGGAGCTGCAAGGCGGGCGCGGCGGGTACGGGTACACGGTCCAGGTTCCCCTGAAGGACTTCGCACCGGGCCTCTACGTCGTGCACGTCACGAGCAAATCGCGCGGGGGCAAGGACGGTGCCGGAGTCGCTCGCGACATTCAGATCCGCGTTCGTTGATCTTCCGCCGTACAACAAACGAGGCGGACCTGCTTGCCCCGCCGAAGCCTCGGCGAAGGCGGGAAGGTCCGCCTCTACACGTCGTCGAGGCCCTTTAGAATTTCGCGACGACCTTCGGCTTCACCCCGCCGTTCGCCTGCTCGAACTTGTACTGGCTGCTCGCCATCTTCGGATTGACCGGCGAGCGCAGCTCGATGTCGATGACCTCGCCCGGCATCAGCGGCTTCCGGTACCGGAATTCGTCGCCGCTGACAGGATTCCCCGCTTTGTCGTACCAGAACTCGCTGACCTTGAGGCCGGCAATCGACCCGGTCGCTGACGCGTTCTTCACCTTGAACGTGGTGATGATCTCGGTCCCGGTCCGTTTTGTCACCGGCTTTGTCATGTTGACTTCAGCTTCGCCCCGGATGGGCGGGACGTACTTCGCTGGCGCCCCCGCAGCGGCCTGGGGCGCCGGTGTCGCCGGTTTGGCCTGCCCCGCAAGCGCGCTCGTCGTCAACAGGACAACGGCAGCTACCGCCAGCAGCGAAATGCTCTTCAATCTCATGATGTGATCTCCCCCGGCAAGCACTAGTGTGCCGTCGAAGCGCATTATACGCTCACATTTCGCCGTTCCAATCCTCCGCGTCCGGGTTCGCCGATCGGAAGATTTCCAGATGCCATTTGCCGCCGCCCCACGGCTCAATCACCTCCGTTGCGACGACATCCACCAGAATCTCCGCGAACGACCGCCCCTCCGGGTCGCCGTCCAGGTGGTAGGCCGCCTCGTCCCACCCGAAATTCGGGTAAAGAATCATTGTCAGGAACAGGTCGTACCCGTCGTCGACCACGATAATCTGGCCGCAGGGACGCTTGATGGTCGAGTGGTAGATCAGGTATTTCTCGGCACTGTGCGCGCGGATGTAGCGCTTGAGCGCGAACTCACGCGCGACGATCTCCTCCACCGCGATCTTCTTCTCCCAGCAATCGCGGCAATAGCGCTCCTCGCCCCGCGGCTCCGAGACTTCCTTTGCACCGCACAGCGCGCATTTCGCCTTGGTCAGGTTGGACTTGCGGGGGGCCATTGCGGTCGATCTTAAACCACGAAGTGCGCGAAGGACACGAAGTCTCTGTTTGTTTCTGAATTCGTGACCTTCGCGTGCTTCGTGGTTCAAATCCGAATAACGCCGGGCGCCGAGAGAGGCGTGTATCCGGGGAAGACCCTCGAGAGCGCACTGCGCGAGGCGCCCAGGTGCCCGACGACGATCTCGCTGAACACGTCACGGAAATCGGTCGTGACCGCAAGGTCGCGCCCCTCGAAGCGATGCGCATCGGCGAGGCCCGGCCACTTGCCGTGGACGCCGCCGCGCACGGTGCCTCCAATCACCATCATCGCGTTGCCGTGGCCGTGGTCGGTGCCACCGTTGCCGTTTTCCGCGATCGCGCGGCCGAACTCCGACATGGTCACGATGATCGTGTCGGCAAGACGGTCGCCGAGATCGGCGGCGAGCGCCGCGAGTCCGCGCGAGAACTCGTCGAGTCTCGTGGCGATCTGGCCTGTCACCGCCCCTTCGTTGACGTGATGATCCCAGTTGCCCAGCTCGGTGAATGCGATCTCGAGGCCGACGTCAGCCTTTGCGAGGCGCGCAATCTCCTGGAGCGCATTGCCGAACGGCGTTGGAGGATACCCGACGCCCGGCGCGGGACGATACGGAACGCCTGCGGCCCGTCTGAGCGTGCGCATCGCCGCGAACGCATCGTTGCTGGCCGCGCTGAGAAGACGGTCAGACGAACTCTCGTACTGGTCCTGGAACAACGCGCCGGTGCTTCCGCGCACGCCGAATTCATCGACGCTGCCGATGGCCAGCGAAGGCGCTGCACCTTCGAGCGATCGCGGCATCGTCCGCGCGAGCGCGACGCCGCGCAGCGGATTGCGTTCTTCCGATGAGACCTGGAGATAGCGATTCAGCCACCCATCGCGCGTGCTTTTCACGCCCGGCGTTGCCGATTCCCTGTAGTCCTGAGCGTCGAAGTGCGACCGTGTGTTGTCTGGAGATCCGCACGCATGGACGATCGCCAGCGAGTGGTTGTCCCAGAGCGGCTTGAGCGGCGCCATGGACGGATGGAGGCCGAAGAAGCCGTCCAGGTCGATTGCCGATCCCATACTCCCGCGTCCAGGCTGCGGAATGGCGATGGTCGGCCGGAGCCGGTAGTACTCCGACTCGCCGTGAGGCACGACCATGTTCAGGCCGTCGACGGCGCCACGCTGAAATATCGCGATGACGAGTTTGCGCCGCGCGGTGACCGCGGCGGCGGCACGGCCCAGGAACGACGGCGCAAAGCCGAGCGAGAGCATCGCCATTGCGCCGGATTTGAGAAAGATGCGACGAGAGGTCATGGGGTGCTCCTGCGAGACGAAAGCCTCAAAGACGGTTTGGCCACAAAGGACACTAAGAACACAACGTTCGAGCACCAAAAATCACCAAGAAAAAACCATAGTGACCTTTGTGTTCTTTGTGGCCAATTCGTCTTCGTGGTCATCGGCTAGTGCCGCTGAAACTCCGGTGAGCCGAGGCGCAGCGCGAGCTCGCGCGACGGCGCCACATCAGGGGGCAGCGTGACGCCCGGCATGCCGCCCGACGCCAGACGGGTGGCGAAGTTCATGCGGCTCACGAGCCCGCCAGCCGACACCCAGGCGTCCGCCGTGTCGCGGTAGCCGGTGGGCGGCTGGCACATGTAGAGCGGCTGTCCCATCTGCTGCAGCACCTGCACGAACGGTCTGCCGTCACTCACGTCCGCGCCCGTCGCCCGCACCGCGCTGACGACCAGTTCAAACGGCGTCTTGAATTTCACGTCGCCCGCCGCTGGAGCCAGAAACTCGGGCGACGTCACGATCGTCCGCACGACCTCCCGCAGGTCGCCGTTCGTGTCGCGGAAGCGCGCCGCCGCGCGATCGACCAGCGCCGCCGGAGGATCGTCGGCTACGAGCCGCTGCGCGAGCTCGAATGCGATGTGATGCGCTGTTGATGGATGCGAGGCGAGGATGTCGAGCACCTTCTCGCCATCGTCGATGCCGCCGCCCGACTTGATCGTGTGACCAAGGACAACCTTCGTCCCGTTGTCGTGCAGCGCCGGTACGAACCGGAAGTTGCCGTCCCGGTCGATGGTCCAGCCGGTAAACGCGCGCGCGACGTCGATGACATCCTGCTGCGTGTAGCCGCCGTCGACGCCGAGCGTGTGGAGCTCCATCAGCTCGCGACCGTAGTTTTCATTCAGCCCCCGCGCGCGCTTGTTCCGTGCCTTCGTAGGGATCGGGGATCGGGGATCAGGGATCGGCGAGAATCGACGTCTTAGCCCCCGGATCCCGAATCCCGGATCCCGGACCCCCGTTGGTGCGGCGCTGAGCCAGTTATCAAGGTAGAACAGCATCGCCGGACTCTTCGCGGTTGCTTCGAGCAGATCGCGGAAGTGATCGAAGACGTGCGGCCGAATCACCTCGCTCTCGTACGCGGGCAGATATTGCGCGGTCCGTCCCTTGGCGGCATAGACGTTGAAGTGGTTGAACCAGAAATCGACGAGGACTTCCTTGAGCTGCCGCTCGCTGTACGACGCGCGCAGCAGCTTGTCGGAGGCCAGCGTGACGATCTGTCGTCTCGCGAAGCGCCGCAGCTCCTTAACGTCGGTGGAGTCAGGCGGATCCTGCAGCTGCGGGAGACGCGCTTCCGCGGCGTGGTCGTCGATATTCACGGGATGAAGCTGCTGGTCCAGCCATGCGGCCAGGCCGACCTGGCGCACGCGCTCGACATCGCCCGGCCGGGGTCCGAACGTCAGCCGGTTCAGAACATGGGTGATTGTGGCTGGATCGTCAGGTCGCGACGCGGCCGAGCCCTGCAGGTGCGCTGCAGGAACCACGGCAAGCATCACAGCGACGAGAAATGCAGTGAAACAAGCTCGATTCATGGCTATGGGGTTGGACGGGATTGCAGGACGGGGGGTTGTCCACGGTGTCAACTCCCAATTGCCAACGCCCAATTCCCAAGTGTCGTCACCGGCCGCCTTGGAAGTTGGGAGTTGGAGTTGGGAGTTGTCGCTATCGAGTGACCGATTGGTCCTTGAGCGCAGGCAGGTACATCTCGCGGACGTATTCCTTGACCATGCGCCGGGCGCTGAAGCGGGGCACCACGGTACGCATCGACTGTTTCACGACTTCCAGCCAGCGGTGCGGAATGCCGTCCCGGCCACGCTCGTAGAACGTCGGCACGACCTGCTCCTCGAGCGTCTTGTACAGCGCCTGCGCGTCGGCCCAGTCCTGAGCGCCCTGATCGCCAGGGTCGGCATGCCCTTCGATGAGCCACCCGTTGGCGCCGGTGAACCCCTCGGCCCACCAGCCATCGCCGATTGACAGGTGCGGCGTGCCGTTGATAGCCGCCTTCATCCCGCTCGTGCCGCTCGCTTCGAGCGGCTTGCGCGGATTGTTCAGCCATACGTCGCACCCCTGAACGAGGAAGTGCGCGACGTGCAGATCGTAGTCGTCCACGAACGCGACGCGCCCCTTGTACCTGGGGTCAAGGGCGCGCTTGTAGATCCGCTGCAGATGATGCTTGCCGACTTCATCCGCGGGATGCGCCTTACCTGCGAACACGAGCTGGACGGGACGCTCGCCCCCGTCGAGAATTCGAGCGAGCCGGTCCGGATCCGAGAAGATCAGCTCAGGGCGCTTGTAACTGGTGAAGCGGCGGGCGAATCCAATCGTCAGCGTGTGCTGATCGAACATCGTCCCGGCGGCAACGACTCGCGACGCGGCGCCCTGTGCGCTCCACCGCTGGCGGGCGCGCTCGCGGATGAAGTTGAACAGGAATGCGCGCAGCGTCTGGCGGGCGCTCCAGAGCTTCTCGTCGGGAATCGCGAGCACGCGCTCGACGAAAGCGGGATCGTCGTGCCGCTCGAGCCAGTCGGCGCCGAGATATTCGTCGAAGAGACGCTCGATTTCTGACGAAATCCAGGTCGGCACGTGCACGCCGTTGGTGACGAACCGCACTGGCAGGGCGTCGTACGGCGTGCCCGGCCAGATCGACTGCCACATCTGTTTCGTGACCTCGCCGTGCAGTTGGCTGACTCCGTTCACCGCACCCGATGCGCGTAGGGCGAGTGCTGTCATGTTGAACAATGGTCCGCCCCCGTTGTCGTAGTGCCCGAGGGCAAAGAAACGCTCGCGATGGGGGCCGAGATCGCCCCATGCGCCCGCAAGGTGGGTTTCCACCAGGTGGAAGGGAAACGCATCGTGCCCAGCCGCAACCGGCGTGTGGGTCGTGAACACCGTCGTTCGCCGCACTTCCTCGAGCGCCGCGTCGAAGCTCCACCCTTTCTCGCAAAGATCGCGGATACGCTGCAGCACGACGAAAGCCGCGTGCCCTTCGTTGAGGTGATACGCGGCCGGATCGCACCCCATTGCCTTGAGCGCGCGCACGCCGCCGATTCCCAGGATGATCTCCTGCTGCACCCGAGTCTCGCGGTCGCCGCCGTAGAGTCGCGCGGACAACTCGCGATCCCACGGCGCGTTCTCCTCGAGGTCGGTGTCGAGCAGATAGAGCTTTACGCGGCCGAGGTGCACGAGCCACACGGCCACCAGCACTGTCCGGTTGCCAAGCGGCACTGCGGTGACGCACGGCTTGCCGTCGGGCGTCACCGCCGGCGCGATCGGCGCATCGGTCCAGTTCAGCTTCTCGTAGACCTCTTCCTGCCACCCATCGAAGGTGATGTTCTGGCGGAAATAGCCTTGCGGATACATGAATCCGACACCGATGAGCGGCACACCGAGGTCGCTGGCTTCCTTGCAGTGATCGCCGGCGAGGACCCCGAGGCCGCCGGCGTAGATCGGCAGCGACTGATGAAGTGCGAATTCGGCGGAAAAGTACGCGATGGACCGACCGCCGATTTCAGGAAAGTGGCTCTCGACCCACGTGTTGTGCGCCGCGCGGGCCGCGTCGAGCCGAGCGATCGCACGGTCGTAGAGCGCCAGCCATTCTGGATCGTTGAGCGCTCGATCAACCGTTTCCGGCGGCAACAGCTGCAGCATCCGCACTGGGTTGTGCGCGGTGAGCCGCCAGAGGGCATAGTCGAGACGCCGAAAGACATTGCGCGCGTCGGAATTCCAGCTCCACCAAAGATCGCTGGCCAGCTCGTTGAGTCGTGAAATGCGATTGGGCAGGTGCACCACGCGCCGTTCCTCGTAGGCGCCGGTGACCGGCGCGAAAACCAAAGGCGGAATCGTAGCACGCAGAAATACCGACGGGGTCGGCCGGTGACGAGAGGTTGAGGTGGGTGTATGCTTGTTGGGAATGGCTCGTAATTCCAGACCCACGGCAGCAAAACGTGAGCGTGAGAAGGGCCTGATCGAGCGCCGCCAGCAGAAGGCGGAGCGGCGTCGTCAGGAAAAAGAGCGCAAGGGCACGTCCCCCGCGACGCCCGACGGTATTGATCCCGACATCGCGGACATCAAGCTCGGGCCGCAACCGCTCGCCGAATGGCAGATTGACGAAGAGACCTAGGTCAGCTCACCAGCCCTGCTGAATCGCCCACCAGAACGCGGCACCGATTGCCGCACCGACGGTCGCCATCTGGAGCGCCGTGTCGACGAAATAGGGGTACACCGACAGCGCGGCCCCAGCGGCCATATGCGGCCACCGTTGTTGCTTCTTGCCGTACACGAACAGCACGAACCCGATGCCGCTCGGCACAAGCGAAAGGAGCAGCATCGTCGGGTCGAAATTCACTAAAAGATCATACGGGGATCGAGGGTCAGGGATCGGGGATCCGGGGAATCTATCGAGAGCGTTGATGAACGGGTTTGGTCGCACGCGCCAGGTTGTGCGCGGTATTCACGAGAGCCACGTGGGAAAATGCCTGCGGAAAGTTGCCCACCTGGCGGCGCTCCCGTGGGTCGTACTGCTCGGCGAGGAGCCCCACGTCATTCCGGATCGTCAGAAGCCGCTCGAACAGCGCACGCGCTTCGGCGAGGCGTCCCAGCAGCACGTACGCATCCGCGAGCCAGAAGCTGCATGCGATGAACGCCCCTTCCCCGGGTGACAGCCCGTCGTCGGTCGCGCTGGTGTCGTAACGCATCACGAAGCCGTCGCGCATCAATTCGCGTTCGATCGCCACGATCGTCCCGCGCACCCGCGGGTCCGAGGGTGGGAGAAATCCGGTCGACGGCACGAGGAGGAGGCTCGCGTCGAGCTGCTTCGATCCGTACGCCTGGACGAAGCAGCCGCGCTCGCGATCGAAGCCCCGTTCGCAGACGTCCGCGTGAATCCGCCTCTGGATCGTGCGCCAGCGATCCACCGGACCGTCGAGCCCGAATGCCTCGACGCTCTTCACGGCGCGATCGAACGCAACCCACGCCATCACCTTCGAAAAGGTGAAATGCTGCGCGCCACCGCGTACCTCCCAGATGCCTTCGTCCGGCTGCGCCCATATCTGCTCCAGGTGCGCGACCAGCGCCTTCTGAAACGGCCACTCGAACGAGTCTCTGGCGATGCCGCCGTGCCGTGCCTGGTGCAGCGCATCCATCACTTCGCCGAAGACATCGAGCTGCAGTTGTTCGTGCGCCGCGTTTCCGATACGGACCGGCCGCGATTCTGCGTACCCCGGGAGCCAGTCGATCTCCCACTCGCGCAGCAGGCGTTCGCCGCCAAGTCCGTACATGGTCTGGATCTGCGCGGGGGAGCCGGCGGCCGCCCGCAGCAGCCAGTCGCGCCATGCCCGCGCTTCGTCGAGATACCCGGCATTCAACAATGCCAGTAGGGTGAGCGTCGCGTCCCGAAGCCAGCAGAAGCGATAGTCCCAGTTGCGCGGGCCCCCGAGCTGCTCGGGCAGTGACGTCGTGGGCGCCGCGACGATGCCACCCGTAGGCGCAAACGTGAGCGCTTTCAGCACCATCAGGGACCGCAGCAACGCATCCTCCCACTCGCCCACGCAGTTCGCCCGCGCCGCCCATTTGTTCCAGTGCTCCTCGGTGGCCCGCAGCGACGCGATCGGATCGATGGGACGGGGCGGCGGCCAATGGGACGGGCCGTAGGTCAGGACGAACGGGATCGTTTCGCCCGCGGAGACCTCGAAGTCGGCAACGGTCGTGAGGTTCTTTCCCCTGAGCTTCACCGGCGTGTGGAGAACCACCATGTCGGGGCCGGCGATCGCGCGCCAGGTCCCGTCGGGCAACCGACTGACCCACGGGATGTCACAGCCGTAGTCGAATCGGAGGATCAGCTCCAGGGTCATGCGGACGCGTCCGGTCTCGCCGCGAACGACGCGCACGACATCGGAGTGGTGCCCGCGCGGCGGCATGAAGTCGATCAGCGTGGCGATGCCGTCTGCAGTCGTGAAGCGTGTTTCGAGGATGAGCGAGTGGCCGCGATACCTGCGCGTCGTTGTCGCGTTGATGTCGGCGGGTGCGATGAGCCAGCGCCCGTGATCGGACGTGCCCAGCAGCGCAGCGAAGCACGCACCGGAGTCGAAGCGCGGCCAGCAGAGCCAGTCGATCGATCCGGTCCGTGCGACAAGCGCCGCCGTCTCGCAGTCGCCGATCAGCGCGTAGTCTTCAATCCGAGTCGTTGCCTACCCCTTGATCTTGAGCCAGACTTGACGCCACCGTGTTTTGCGCACGCGTCCTCGCGGCTCCGGCCCACCATGTGGTCATCCAAACGACGTTCCATAGCGGCGCCTGAAGGGGGAAGGGGGAAGGGGTTAGGGGTTAGGGGGAAGGGGTTAGGGAAGGGGCAGCCGGCTAAAAACGAAGCAGGCGCGTAATCTTTACAGCAAATGAGCGGTTGAGCAGATCGGGAACTCCGGGTCCGAGCGTATCGCGTCCGTCGCTGTAGACCATGAACAGCTGGCTGCTGGGCTGGTACTCCCAGTTGAGGCGGGCGCTTGTGGACAGGGCGTGCTGAGCAGCGTTGTACTGGATCAGACTGCTGATGAGCATCCGCGGTGTCGGCGTGATGATCGTCCGGTTCGTGATCAGCGTTGTCGTGAAGTTGCCGTACGGCAGGTCGACCCAGTTCAGCCCCACACCTGGCTCGAACGAGAGGTGGCGGTTCAATGCGAGGTACGCATTGTTGAAGGCGAGTGACTTCTTCGTGCCGTGATAGAACGACCCGAACGACGTGCTCACCTGGCCGGAGAAGAAGTGCTGCTGCCCGAGGGTGTATGACGAGTTGACGCTGCCGTACTCGTAGCCGCCGCCAGGGACGGTCACCCCGGTCGCGATTCCGAAGTTCTTCGGAAGCAGCTCGTAGTTGGTCTGATAGTCCATCCGGAACGAATCGCTGTTGTGGAACTCGAGGTTGAATGCGGCCTTCAACTCCTTCTCCTGGACCAGCGTGCGCGCGGCGTTCTCGATATAGTCGATGCCGGTGTCGAAGTTGATGCGGCGCACGATCCGGTTCTTCGTCGTCCGCTGGCTGACGCGGACGTCAGCGTAGGTCCGGCGGAAGTCGCTGCGCCGGGCGTATCCGACTTCGGGGTTGAACTGTTCGCCGACCATGATGTGTTCGAGCTGCACCCCGACGCGATCGGCGCCGTAGTCGAACCTGCCGCGATAGCTTGTGTCGTGGCTATCCACGCCTGGTGTTCCGGTCTTTGCGTAATACCCGACGAAGTTCACGCTTTGAAAGAACGCGAGGTTTGCGTCAAAACCGCCGGCGTAATTCGATCCGTGGCCGAGCGTCGTCACGGTCGGCGCGCGGCGAGTGGCCAGCACGCCGATCGTGCTGCGCCGCAGGATGTTACGCTTGACGCGCAGCACGGAAAAGTTCGTAGCGGCGGCATTGGCTGACAGCTTCTCACCGGTTTCGATGTTCAGCGCTCCGATGCTGTACTGGCCGGCGCGCCCGGTGACGCGGGCGCCCGTGCGCACCGGCACGGTCTGGCCGCCGCTCAGGCCAATCTGGCGGCTGAAGAACAGGATCGGCACCTCTGGCGTCGTCCCGCCGCCTCCACGCTCGCCGATCGCGGCGCCGCCGAACTGGAAGATCCCTTGACCCTCGAGGAAGAAATCTCGCTTCTCCGGAAAGAACAGGCTGAAGCGGGTGAGATTGACCTGCTGCGTGTCTTCCTCGACCTGCGCGAAGTCGGTGTTGACCGTCGCATCCAGCACGAGGCCCCGCGTGAGGCCATACTTGAAGTCGAAGCCCGCGTTCTTGGTGATGTCGTTGGAGTACGGCACCGTCGCGGCTCTGTCGGTATTGACCGACGATACGAGGTATGGTTTGAGCTCCAGGTTCAATGACTGGATCGGCGTCTCCACGCCCACCAGCGTGCCGCCGCCATTCAACCGGTTGATGCCGCCCATGCCGTACGCCGCAGGCGAGGCACTGAGATAGTCGCTCTCGTTCTTCCATTTGACGATGCGGCGGACATTGACTCCCCAGACCTGCGGTCCCGATCCACGATAGCGCAGCGACTTGAACGGAATCATCATCTCCGTCGTCCATCCACGGTTGTCGCGTGCCGACTTCACGTCCCAGACCGTGTTCCAGCTCTGGTTCAACTGCTCATCGGCGATCGACTGGTCGCGAAGCGCGCCGAGCGGGGTCGTCTGGAACATGAAGCCGTTGCGCCGGTCGTAGAAGGTGTCAAGAACGATGCTGATGCTCTCGTTCTGCAGAATGTTGTTGTCGTCGCGACGCAGTTCAGTCGCGACTTCGCGCTCGGGCTGGCTGTCGAAACAGCGCGCGGCGACGTAGAGGTTCGTCTCGTCGAAGAAAATCCACACCTCGGTCGGCTCCGTTGCCGGGAAGTTCTCTCGCGGGAGCTGCTGGACGAAATCGCCAGCCCCGGGCACCCTCACGTAGACTTCTTCGTCGAGGTGTCCGTCGATCTTGAGCGGCCGATCGATGCGGACCGCGCGCATCGTCGCACGTCCTTTTTCGTCGCGGTTGATGACCTCGGGCGGGATCGGGGCAGGAGGGCCGTCCAAGAGAATCGCCGGCGCCGCGGGTGCGTCGACCGGGGTTATCGCCGGCGGGCCGGCGAGTGCTTGCGCGGTGGCGTGGACGACTGTAACCGTAAGCAGAATGAAGAGAGCGACATAGGCGCGCCCCAGAACTCGACAAAGAGTAGAAAATGCGACCTCTCGACAGGCTCAAGGTCGCCCCGAGCAGCGTCGAGGGGCGACGCCGGCGACACATCGGGACCCATTCGTGCGCGCTTGGGCTCGCGCTTTCGCTCTTTTGGGCGAATATCAGCGCGGCGCAATCCTCGACCGGGCCTCGCACGACGATTCTCGTTGACCGCGACATGTTGCCGGCGGCCGGCGCGAGCGCGACGGTCACCGTGGGTCGAATCATGGCGGGCATCGAGGACCGCTTCGTGCCGCTCCTTCTTTTCGAGGACCAAGGCAAGCTGCGGCGTGCGACCAACGCCGTGTACCGACTCGCGAAGCTCGAGCTCTTTGACGACCCGCAGGAAAACTGGCTGCGCGTCGCCAACCACGAGCTGTTTGGTCACGGCGGCCGCTTGCGCGAGTTGTTCGACGGCCCCGTTCACTACGCCCTTCCCGCGCCACCGCCGTACGGTCGCGGCGGCGGCGCGACGTATTTCCAGCTCGATCGCAATCCGACCGTCGAGGAAATACTGTCCGTGACGGTGGGTGGGATGGAGGCGAACCGGATGGCGGCACGCATCCTGACGCAGGATGCGCTGACGTCAGGCCATTGGCACTATCGCGACGCGAGGCGCTATTGGTACGCCGAGTACGACACGATCCACTACATCCGGCACACGCACGATCTGGAAAAGGAAGGGCACGACGTCAGCGACTTCATCAAGATCTACAACGAAGTCGCGACCAACAACGACGAGAAGACACTCGATGCCCGGACGCTGCGCCGTTACGTGCTCGCTGGATTCGCGAACCCGATGATTGCGTACGCGTACTACAGCGCGTATATCTCGTACGTGTGGAGCGGCCACGCCGAGTCGCCGGTGCCGATGATCCCCATTGGCGCCACACGGTATCTGCCGATGGTTCGGTTCCAGCCGACGTCATTCGGGACCGAATGGGTGATCGACAATGCGTTCGTGCGGAACGGCCGTTTCATCGATGCCACGATACGCGCCGGACAGACCATCGGCGCGCGCACGTGGGGGGTGGGCCTGCAGTCCACGCGAGTGGCCGTCTGGAAGCAGTGGACGTTTGACGGCGAAGGACATCTCTGGCGTCAGCCTGAGTGGGGCGGGGAAGCGACGGGGACGGCCCGTCGCCGCCTCCGCTCCGGTCTGTCGATCGTCGCGCAGGGCGGCTACAAGACGAACGGGTTTCTGGCTGGCGAACGCATTCACCAGGGCGCCATTCTGAGAATTGGCGCCGCCCTCGACTAGGATATCTTCCGTCAGGTCCCGCGTGCGTTTTCCCGCAACCTCCTCCAATCGCGCGATGCTGTCGAGCGCAGCGGTTGGAGCGTTCGTCGTCGGTCTCGTGGCGTTTGCCTTCCGCTATCTCACGATCAGCCCGATTGAAAACGATCACTTCGTAATGCTGGCGCGGGCGCAGCAGGCGCTCTACGGAGATTGGCCCGTGCGGGACTTCGAGGATCCGGGAACCGGCCTGCCATGTCACGCGCAATAATCTGGTCCGTGCATCACCGCGCGCTGATTCTTCTCCTCGCCGCGGCCTCGCTCCTTCGCCTGGCTCTCGTCGCCCAGGGCGGGCAGTTGTACTGGCCTGACGAGCGTCTCTACACGCAGGTGTTGGACATCTTCGACCTCAATCAATCGAGCTGGTTCGGCGTCGTGAAGGCGCTCGTCAGCACGCAGGATCACCTCGGCTTCGCGCTGATCAGTGCCGGGCCGGCCGGTCTGCAGTTTGCGCTCAGTCGTGCGCTTGGCCGATCGGGCAACGCGCTCACGATTCTGCCTGGCGTTGTGCTTTCACAGTTCTCTGTGGCCGCGATTGCCCTCGTGTACGCGATCGCACGCCGGGCTGGCCGCGATCGCGTCGAAGCGCTGATCGCCGCCGCGCTCATGGCGTCGGCGACGACGATGTTCTATTACGCGCGACACCTGCTGCCGTACGACAGTTCGATGGCGCTTGGCCTGTTGGCCTTGTGGTGCGGCCTTGGCACGACTCGCAGGGACTCGATCTCGTGCGGCGCGGCTGCCAGCGCCGCGTTCATCGCCTATAACGGCTATTGGCTCCTCGTTTCCGTCGTCATCCTGGTGCACCTGTTCCACGAGGGACGGACGCCGATGCGGCTCGCTCTCGAACGGGCGGTATTTGCGGGCGTCGGTGCCCTTCTGGTGCCGGTGGTGATCATGGCCGTACAGGTCGCGACTGGCGCGCCATTCCTTCTTTCAGGGATGCGACGCCTCGCTGGAACGGTGACTGACGGCTACGCGCCGGAAGGGTTCAGCGTCCCATGGGCGTACCTGTGGCACGCGGAGCACGGGCTGCTGCTCGTGTGGCTCGTGGCGGCGCTCCTTGTGGTATTTGACACGGGCGAGTGGAACTCGCGGCGGCGTCACACGGCGACGGTGTGGATCGTGAGCGCGGTGTTCGTCTATCTCGGCCTGGCGTTCAGCTCCGCGCTGCTGCACATCTTCGTGGTCATGGGACGGCAGTCGCGCCAGCTCGTGCCGTTCTTCTGCCTGGCCACGGCCGCCGCGATCGCTCAGCTGCTCGAGCGGCGGCAGGGTAGGTGGGTCGTCGGCGCGTGCGTGGCCGCGCTCGTGCTGCAGGTGGCGTGGAACTTCCGGCAGCCGCTGCAGCAGCGATTCCCGCGCGACGTGATGGCACAGATCACGGCGAAATACGGCCCTGTCGACCACGATATGACGCTCGAAGGTCCGCCGCTCATCAACCCGCACGAGCCGTCGCAATGGGTGCTGCTCAATGCGCAGCACCTGTATCATCCACGTGCGCCAAGACCGCCGTTGCCGTCCAGGATCCTCGAGGTGATGCGCTTTCCGCACCCGTTGCAGTTCATGCCGTACCAGTACGAAGGCTTCGATCCGATGGAGCGCCAGGTGCTGCGCAACACCGACATCGCGATGCGCCTGATCGATATCGGCATGCCTGTCGACCCACTGCCATAGCGATACGGCCGCGGCGCCCATGATGTTGAAACGACTGGTCATCCTGCTCTTTGTTAACGTCGCAGTGTTCTGCGCGTGCGCTGAGATCCTCGGCCTGACCGTCTACTACTACGAGCATGGTTGGCTCTTCTATGCCAATCCCTATCGGCAGACGTACGAAGTCGTACCGGATGCGGCGCAGGGCGAGGCGTTCACCGACATTGGGTTGAGTCCGTATTTCGGGCCGACTCATCGGGCCGGCAGCGCGCTCGATATTCCGGCGGCTTTGCGTGAAACGCCCGCGTCGCCGTCGCGCGTGGTGGCCAACAACTTCGGTTTTGCCTCGCCTCATGACTATCCGTTCAACCGGACGAGGGACGACCAGCTCGTCATCGGCATCTTCGGCGGCTCCGTGGGTGCATGGTTCTGCCATGTGGGTGTGAGCCGGCTGGAAGCCGTCCTGAAGCAGAATCCGTTCTTCGCCACACGGGAGCTGGTTCCGCTCTGTTTCAGCCACGAGGGGTACAAACAGCCGCAGCAGCTCCTGACGCTTGCCTATTTCCTATCGATTGGCCAGCAGTTCGACCTGGTGATCAACATCGACGGATTCAACGAGGTCGCGTTGGCGCCGCTCAACGATCAGCATGGATGGGACATCTCGATGCCGAGCATCATGCACCTCGATCCACTGATCAACCTGGTCAATCAGTCGACGCTGACACTGGAGAAACTCGATTCGCTCGCCGAAATCAGGCGAGACAAGCAGCGACTGAACGCGCTGGCTCAGCGACTCAATCGGAACCGCCTCGCATCGATCGACTTGGTTCTCGGGCGCTATCACGCGTTCGTCGAACGGAAATACCGAGAGGAGCTCGTGCGCTTCGACCGACTGCCGTCGAATCCGCCGCAGCAGTCGGTGATCCATGTCGCACCGCCGATCAAAGAGCGGCGTGGGGCGACCGTCTACGAGGAGATCGCCCGCGACTGGATCACGTCGTCACTCTTGATGAAGCAGCTGCTCGCGGCTCGCGCCGTGCCGTACTTTCACGTGCTCCAGCCGAACCAGTACTACTCAACGAGGACATTCAGCGCGGCGGAGGCAAAGGTCGCGTTCAACGCGGCTTCGCCCTTCAAAGAAGGCGCGGCAAGGGGATATGCGTTTCTGGAGATGGCGCTGCAGTCGAACGGCCGTGCGCCGGACATCTTGAATGCCGTCCATGTCTTTGACGATGAACGTGCGGCTGTCTACATCGATGATTGCTGCCACTACACCCTTGTGGGAAACCAGCGCCTTGCCGACTTCATCGCGAAGGCCATCCTGGCCACGGGCGCCTGGACAGGTGGGGTCCGCCTGAAGGCGGACCCCACCGATCGTCCTTAGGTGTCCGGCTTCAGCCGGACTCGATCAATCCGGTTTCAACGTGTTCCGCCAGTCGCCGGTTTCCCGGAGCGCGGGCTGATCTTTCTTGTCGAACAGATAGTTTCCTGCGGCCAGGAAATCCATCTCCGTCCGCATGAAACACCGATAAGCCTCGTCCGGCGTGCAGACAATCGGCTCCCCTCGAACATTGAAGCTGGTGTTGACGATCACCGCGCAGCCGGTTAGTAACTTGAAGGCGTTGATCAACCCCCAATAGCGCGGGTTCGTCGTCCGGCTCACGGTCTGGATGCGTGCCGAGTAGTCGACGTGGGTGATCGCCGGCAGATCCGATCGGGGGACGTAGAGCCGGTCGTACATGCGTGCCTCCGCGTCGCCCGCGGGAACGGGAATCTGCCTCTCGCGGCGGACCGGCGTCACGAGCAGCATGTACGGCGATGGGCGATCGAGGTCGAAGTAGTCGGCGCAATCCTCCTCGAGCACCGCTGGCGCGAACGGCCGGAAGCCTTCGCGATACTTGATCTTCAGATTCAGCTTCTTCTGCATCTCCGGATTCCTGGGATCCGCGATGATGCTGCGGTTGCCGAGCGCGCGAGGGCCGAATTCCATGCGGCCCTGGAACCAGCCGCCAACCTGCCCCGCCGCGAGTCGCTCTGCGACGTCGGAGGCGAGCGAATCAAAGATCTCGTAGTGGCGTGCGTCGGCACCGTGCCTGCGCACCGTGCGGGCGATGTCCGCGTCCGAGAATTCCGGGCCCAGGTAAGAGCCTCTCATGGCATCGCCGCCGCAGCGAGTGTGACCCGTCACGTCGCGTGGGCGAGCGCCATGAATGTGCCAGACGGCATATGCCGCTCCGAGCGCGCCGCCAGCGTCGCCCGCCGCCGGCTGGATCCAGAGGTCGTCGAAAATTCGCGCCTGCAGAATTTTTCCGTTCGCCACGCAGTTGAGCGCCACGCCGCCCGCAAGCACCAGGTGCCGGCTGCCGGTGAGCGTGCGCGCCGTTCGCGCAAGGCGAAGGATGATCTCTTCGGTGACCTGCTGAGCCGCGAGCGCCAGGTCCATGTGAGTCTGCGAAATCTCCGACTCTGGTGCTCGGCGTGGCAGTGCAAAGAGCCGCTCCCACCGCGCCTCATTCGCCATCCTCAGCCCTGTGGCGAAGTCGAAGTACTCCATGTTCAGGACGATCGACCCGTCGGTGCGGATGTCGACCAGTTCGCGTGCAATCGTCGATCGGAACGCTACGGTTCGTGCGGACTGTGGATGTCCGTACGGCGCAAGTCCCATCAGTTTGTATTCACCGCTATTGACCGTAAATCCCAGGTAGTAGGTGAAGGCGGAGTAGAGCAGTCCGACGGAGTGAGGAAACTGCAGCTCGCTCAGTACTTCGATCTGAGCGCCACGACCGCGGCCGATTGTCGTCGTCGCCCATTCACCGACCCCATCGATAGTAAGGATCGCAGCGTCGTCAAACGGCGACGGATAGAACGCGCTCGCGGCGTGCGACAGGTGGTGCTCCGGGTAGTAGATCCGATGGCGCGCTTCGCCAAGCTGGTGCAGCTGCTCGGCGAGCAGCCGCCGCATGAACAGCTTTTCCTTGAGCCAGACGGGCATCGCCATGACGAAGCTGGCGAGGCCGCGAGGCGCGAAATGATGGTAGGTCTCGAGGAGGCGCTCGAATTTGAGGAACGGCTTCTCGTAGAACGCGATCGCCGCGAGATCCTCGTACGCGACGCCCGCGTCGTCGAGCACGTAACGGCACGCGTTGAGCGGAAAAGCCGGATCGTGGCGCGTGCGGGTGAATCGTTCCTCTTGCGCCGCAGCGACCGGTTCTCCGTCGACAAGCAGCGCGGCGGCGCTGTCGTGGTAGAAGGCGGAGATCCCCAGGATCGCCGTTTTCATGGGCGCGCTAGAACAGCGAGTAGATGAATGGCGCGATCGCGGTGCCGCTTGTAAGCACGGTCAGAGCCCCGAAGCCGAGGAGCACGAAAATGAGCGGCAGCAGCCAGAATTTCTTGCGATGACTGAGGAAGCCCCACAGGTCCTTCAGAAACTCCACGTTGGTATCGTCGGACCGTCAGTACGGACGCTCGAGATCCGCGCCAGAAAAGATGTGGTTACGCGGCTGCATGACTGAGTCATCGCTGGCTTTGAAGGCCCGCAGTCGCAGCGAATCCTTTCCCAACAAACGTCTGACCAGGCCGATAGGAGTGACGACGAGAAAGAAGATGACTGTCAGGACCACTCGCGACGTCACCGCGCCGAGGAGGTGCGACAGTCCCAGCCAGGCCACCGCGATCGGCGCGAAGATCCGCGGCACCGTCATGGCAATCACCTGAAGGACGAGCGCGTCCAGTACCAGTTCGTTGCGTGTGAGGGTGATCGAAAAGATCAGGAGCAGGAGCACCATGGCCATGCCAGTGTCCCTGCACTGATCCTTTGTCATCCGTCGGACGGCCGCCAGGGTGGAACGCATACGCATCGCAGATTGCCTAACTTCGGCGAAACGGTCAAGGACAACTCCCAATCCTGGAAGGTGCCAGACCTTCAGGCGGGCTGCGCCACGCCGAGATGCTTGTCGAGGAACGCCACCGTCCGCTTCCATGCCGTTTCCGCAGCAGCCGGGTCGTACTTCACCGGGATCGGCGGGTTGGTCATGGTCTCGTTTCCGAACGCGTGCTGCGCGTCGTACCGGTGAAACGTGTAAGCGACCCCGGCGTCCTTCAGCTTCTGTTCGAGCGCATCCACCTGCTGGATCGGGAAGAACGCGTCGTGAATGGCGAAGTGGCCCATGAGTGGCGCCTTGATCTTCGACGCGTCGATGTACTCGAGCGGAGGGAATCCGTACCACGCCACCGCGGCGTCGGCCTCCGGCACGAACACGGCCGACAGCAGCGTCAGCGCGCCGCCCATACAGTAGCCGACCACGCCAACCTTCCCGCTGCCCGTGGACTTCAGGTGCTGCACCGCGCCGCGTACGTCCTGACCTGCGGCGTCGCCGAAATTCAGGTTTCCCATCAAGTGTTCGGCCTCCTTCGCGTCGAGGCCAATCTGGCCGCGGTACAGATCCGGGACGAGTGCGCGGTAGCCGCGTTCGGCGTACCGGTTCGCGACACCTTTGATCTGATCGTTGAGCCCCCACCACTCCTGGATGATGACGACACCCGGCGCTTGCCTGCCGGCAGCCGGCTCAACGTAGAAGCCTGAACACTCCTTGCCGTCGGCGCGTTTGAACGTAACCTGGCTCATCGAAGACTCCTTCAAGGAAAAATGTTCTCGAAGATTACTTCACGTTCCCCGAATTGTGGACTCGCGCGGTTTGACGCGGCCATTGAGCTTCGAAGCTCCCGGCGCCCTTTTGGCGCAAGGGAACCCGTTTTGCGCGGTCACGGCGTCGGCTCGTGCTATTCGAATAGGAGAGGGATGCACGCTTTGCGAGATCGCGGCAATCTCGTGACGTGCAGCCCGGAGGTCGCCTCGTTATGAAGCACGCGCATCGGGAGGAAGTCCTGATTGAGGGTCTGCTGAGAAAGACACGGACGATCGCGGTCATCGGCGCAAGCCCGCGTCCCGGGCGCCACAGCGGAGAGGTGGTCGCGTATCTGCACAGCGTCGGGTACGACGTCATTCCGGTGCGGCCGGACAGGATGACTGTGGCGGAACTGCCGACGTTCGCCCGGCTTGGTGATGTCGGAGGATCCGTCGATCTGGTCGTCATTTTCCGTCGTGCCGACGCGGCCACGGCTCACATCGGTGAGGCGGCGGCCAAACGCGCGACGGCCGTGTGGCTTCCGCCGGGGACCTGGAGTCGCGCTGCAGCCGACGAGGCCGAGAAACACGAGCTTCTGGTTGTGAAGGATCGATGCATCCTGGACGAGCATCGCCACCTGTTCGGCGCCATAGGGGAACCAAGCGCAGGGCATCCTGGAAAGTTGCCCCTGCCACACCTGCGCTAGTCGACCCGCTTAAGCGCCGCAAGTTTTTCGCCGCAGAGCGGCTCCACGCACCAGTGGGTCGGTGTCACTTTCAGAACATCTCTCGTCCAGCCCTCTCTGGTACGCTATCAATGGCGGAATGGACGGGCTTCTCGTCGATCCGCCGACGTTCGATCGAGAAATAGGAAACCATGCCGAACGGTTACATCCATCCTGAGCAGCGTCTGCACGAGTCAGAGAGCACGCCCGAAAAGGCTCAAGAAGAGGCGGAGTCTGCCAGGAATGAGGCGGAGCAGTGCAGGCGATTGGCTGAGGAAGCGCGGGTGATCCGCGATCAGCACCGCGACGCGCTCGAGACGCTCCGGGAAGGACGAGAACGCCTACGCGACGCGGGGGAAACGGCGCGGGTCGCCGGCGAGGAGGCACGAGTTGCGGCTGAGACCGCCCGTCATGCGTCGATCCATGCGGTGCACGCCTCCATCGCATCGCTCCACACCGCGCTCGAACACATGAAGGTCGTAGAGGAGATGCGGCGGATCCTTCGCGACGTACGGGACATAAACAAGCTCGACTCGAACTGAGCTGCGTTCATAACGCCCAACACCCAGCTCGCGAGCAATGGAGCGCGCGAGATCGGCCCAAGCTCGGCGGGTCAGTGGTCCGCTCGACGCTCGCACTCAACAGGAGTGGATGTGATTCGTCGATCGGGTAGTGCCCACTGCTCCGCGACCAGCAGCTCCGCTTCGATTTGCGGGAGGTCGATCCTGTCCCCGATGTGTCGACCGCTCAGGTCGACGCCGTCGATGCGCTCCGCGTACTTGCGGATCAGCCACACCTTCATAACTTGACATAAC
>Ga0105347_1000126_pt1 | contig 37047 bp, 35 predicted proteins | sample EasRivMeERMLT890_FD_89677 | JGI IMG/M metagenome (GOLD analysis project Ga0105347, IMG submission 89677) | Soil microbial communities from meander-bound floodplain in the East River, Colorado, USA - East River MetaG ERMLT890 | ecosystem: Environmental > Terrestrial > Soil > Floodplain | place... | reverse complement strand
GGAGCCGCCGGGGGCGCTGATCGAGCCCGGCGCGACAGTGTTGACGCGGATATTGTCAGCGGCGAGAGCGCGGGCCATGGACTTGGTGCTGCTAATCAGTGCGGCCTTTGCGGCGTTGTATCCGGGCTGGCCTCCCGCCTCTTTCCCCCAGATGGACGACACGTGGACGATGGCCCCGCCTTCCGCCTTCATCTGCTCCGAGCAAAGCCGGGCGAGCCGCACGGCTGGCACGAAGAGGGTGTCGAGCGACTGCTGCCAGGCTTCGTCTTCGATGCCGGGCGCGGAGAAATGGATGCTGGTGACGAGCGCATCGATCCGGTCGAAGCGGGCCAAGGTCTCGGAAATGAGGCGCCTGGCTTCGTCGGCGCGGGTAACGTCGCAAGCCAGCGGGAAGACCTCTGCGCCTGATGCGCTCGCCTCGTCGGCAACGGCTTTGAGCGCATCCTCACCTCGGGCCGCCAGCGTCAATGAGCAACCTTCCCGGGCCAGGGCGAGGGCTGTCGCCCGCCCTATTCCCCGGGAACCGCCGACAATGAGGGCGACTTTACCGCCGAGTTCGAGATCCACGGGAAGTCCTTTGCACAGCGCGGTCTATCGTAGGGCGTCTCAGTCGGGGCGAACAAGGTTCTTGGTCAGTTGCGGTAGGCGTCCCAGATCTCCTCGCCGAACCACATCGCGGTAACGGCGCCAATCGCCAGGAAAGGGCCGTGCGGGATGTAGTCCTTGCGGCCACGAATGCGGGTGATGAGAAGGAATCCGGCGATTACCGCCGCGGCGAGCGTTCCGATGAAGATAGCTATGAGGACGGGCGGGAACCCCACGACGAAGCCGATGAGGATGATCATCTTCACGTCACCCATCCCCAGGGCATTGGCTCCGAAAGGGAGCGAGACAAGCAGGAGCAGGACGGCGATGGCGATCCCGACCAGCCCGCCGGCTATGACCTCCACGACTTCGCTTTCAGGCCAGGCCCAGCAGAGCGCAATCGCAAGGATCGTCGAAGGGTAGACGATGCGGTTCGGCAGCAGCCGCCGGTCCAGGTCCGTCATTGTGAGGGTCAGGAAGACGGTGCCGAAGAAGCCCCCGAGGAGCATGCCCGCCACGTCGTCGAAGACGAGCCGGGAGACGACGAACATGACGGCGCTGCCGATGGGGAGGACGAGCCAACGGATGGGCAGGCGCTCCGCGCAGTCCGGGCACCGGGTCCCCGATGCGATCCAGCCGACAATCGGGACGGCGAAGAGCGGCCGGAAGGGCGCGCGGCACTCGGCACACTGGAAAAGCGGGCCTCGAATGGCCTCGTCCGTGTAGAAGCGGACGAAGCGAAGCGCGGCAAGCTGGCCGAGGAGCAGTCCGAGGGCGATAGCGAGCGCGATTTCCATGTGTTGCGAGTCCAGACGCGAGGCCACGGGTCTACGTAACCGCGAGCGGTAACGGCGACGTTGCGGGCACGTCTCTCCTATAGATTCTTAACGCGATAGGCAGAGAGAGGTAATTATGAGCCTGGCGAGGGACGCCGGGATCGGTGGCCGGACCGCCCAATTGCCCACCGCAGGTCTGCGGATCGGCCCCTGGTTCTCGGTTGCATTGGTGGCAGTCTGCGCACTGCCGGTCTTGCTATTCCTGCCGTTCCTGGCTGAGCCGTTCTCGCGGGACGAAGCCTTCTATGCGGTCGCCGCGCGGGACACCCTGAATGGCGCCATTCCGTACCAGGACTTCCTGGACAACAAGCCGCCGCTCATCTTCGCCTGGTACGGCCTGAGTTTCCTGCTGTTCGGGGAGACCACCTGGGCGCCCCGGCTGCTTGTGGCGCTAATGGCATCCGCCGCAACGTTTTGCGTTTACCTGAATGGCCGGCTGCTCTTCACGCGCAACCAGGGATTGATTGCCGCCGCAGCGTTCGCCCTGTCGATAGGCCTCGCGCAGTTCGAGACCAACGCCAACGCTGAGTACTTCATGCTGCTGCCGATGACGGCGGGGCTGCTGGCGTTCAACCTGGCGGACAGGACAGGGAGCGACGCCTGGTACCTGCTCGCTGGATTCGCGGGTGGGGCAACCATCCTGACGAAGACCATCTACGCGATCCCGATGGCGTTTCTTCTCTTCCTTGCCGTTCATCGACGGCGAGAAGGGTTGCCGGGTTGGCAGCAGCTCCTGGCGTGGGCGACCTGGAGGGGGCCGCTGTACATGGTAGCGGGAAGCCTGCTTTCGCTGGCCCTGGTGTCTCTTCCCTTACTGGTGGAGGGCGCCTTCTTCGACATGGTCAACGCTCTCACCTACTACTCGGCCATTTACTCCGGGCACGCGTCGTTGTTGATGCGGCTGGGGTTCGCGGTGAAGTCGCCGATGTACCTGCTGTTACTCGCCGGGCCGTGGCTGGTGCTGGCGATGATCGGGGCGTGGGCGTTGCTGCGGGGCGAGGGACGCCGCGACGGCGTGCTCCTCTTCGGATGGTTCGCCGCCAACATGGTGTCGATCTTCGCGGTCGGCCGCTACTACGACCACTACTACGCCGTGATGCTGGCGCCGATGGCGCTGCTGATCCCGGCGGGAGTGGACCTGGTGGCTCGCAACGCACGGAGGATACCGGGACAGGCATTCATCGCCATTGGTATCCCTCTGCTGTTGATGACGCCGTTGGTGCAGACCCTGCAGATCTACATGCGTTCGACGCCGGAGTCGAGGCAAGCCGCGAAGTTCGACGCCACAGGGACCGTGCTGTGGGAGCACCAGGCGGATGACCTCGGATTATGGCTTAAGGAGCGGACCTCGGAGGACGACCGGATATGGAACTTTGGTTTCCAGCCGGGCATCTACTTCGCTGCGGAACGACAGTCGCCTACCCGCTTCTATTTCGATCACGCCTTCGGTCTGTACGAGGAGTACGAGCGAGAGGCGATCAACGAACTAGAGGCAAAACCGCCGCTATACATCGTTGACAGCTCGGTCTACGAGGAAGCCAATCCTCTCAATTACTACAGCCAGCCGGTCGCGGACTGGATCAAGGACAACTACGACTACCTCGGCAAGATGTACTTTGCGGATGTCTACCGACTGCGAGGGGACGATGGCAGCTAATCAACCAGCGCTCCAGGGCGCTGCGTCAGCGCCTGTCGGAGGCGCCCTGCTTCTTCGGTCGGCGCTGATCAAGACCGGCAAGTTCTGGCTGCTGTTCGCGGCGGTGGTCCTGCTGGGGTTCTCGCGGACCAACGCCGATCCTCTGTTCCACGCCCTGGTGCTGGCGGTGGCCTTCACCGCCATCTACGTGTCCTTTGGGAGCGGCGCTCGGATGTGGGCTTTCTACCTCGCCGGGTTCATCTTCTTCGCGCAACTACGGTCGTACGCCGACGAGACCGGGCTACCGGTGCAGTTCGACTATCCGATTGTGATGGAGGAGGTGCTGTTCCTCGGCCAGATCCCGACGATCTGGCTCCAGGACAGGTTCTACACGTTTGCGGAGGCGGGCTTCCTGGAGGTGTACACGATGACTGTATACCTCTCCTACTTCTTCCTGCCGCACGTTTTGGCGTTCTGCCTGTGGAAGTGGGACCGGCCGCGCTTCAACCACTACGTTCTGGCGTTCGTGATCACTCTCTGGATCGGGCTGCTGGTATCCGTCCTTTTGCCCACGGCGCCTCCGTGGCTCGCGGGACAGGAAGGGTACATCGACCCGGTGTACCAGGTGGTGCCGGACGTGCTGGGCGGCGGCGAGAGCGGGACCTACGAACGGGGCTACACGGCTGCCGGGGCGAACGATGTTGCGGCAATGCCGTCGCTGCACTCTGCGATCCCGTTCGTGATGATGTTCGCGCTATGGAAATACCGCGGCCTGAAGTGGGCGGGTGTGTGGTTCGCGGCCTCGATGCCGTTCGCCGTGGTCTACCTGGGGGAGCACTACTTCGTGGATGCGCTGGCGGGGCTGGTGGCGGCGGGCGCCGGCTGGCTGACAGCGCAGTGGACGCTGGAATGGTGGCGCGGCAGGGCTGAAACGAGGATTTCGGAGCGCGGTGGGGCTGCCGCGACGGTTAACGACAGTTCGGATTCGCATTTGCCCTCGGAGACCGCTGGGTAACGTTTTGGTGAAAGGGCGTCGCCGGTGGCGGGGAGCCTGTAACAGGTGAAACAGCGATGTCATCTTACCGTGTGATCAACCCAGCCATTCATTATGGGAAAGGAGGAGGGTAAATGCTCTCCAACATCAACGAGGCGATTCTTCGGTTGTTCGCCCGCAAGGACGAGGATGGACAGGCTCTCGCAGAGTACGGTCTGATCCTTGGCCTGATCGCGGTCGTCGCCATCGCCGCCCTCACGCTTATGGGCACGCTGATTGCCGGTGAACTCGGCAACATCACGGACGCTCTGGGCGGCGGCGGCAGCTAAGAAGCAGCCAGTTCAGGCGATGGGCGGGTCCGCCAGAGGCGGGTCCGCCCATTTGCCTTAACAACGCATAACAAGCAACAAGCAACCTGGAGGGAGCTGATGAGGATCGCAAGATTGGTCCGAAAACAAGATAGGCGTGGTGAGCGCGGACAGGCGGTGGCCGAGTTCGCCTTGATCGTCCCGATCTTCCTGCTCCTCGTCTTCGCCATCGTCGACTTTGGTATGGGCTTCCACGCCTGGATCACTGTCACGAACGCAGCACGCGAGGGCGCGAGGCTGGGCGCCGTGGGCGGCACGCAGACCGAAGTCGAAGACCAGGTCTACGACACCAGCGCTTCGCTGGACGCCGATCAGATGACGGTGCTCGTCACGAACGCCGAGGGAGATCCAGGGGAGGCGGTAACCGTGGACGTTTCATATGACTACGAACTGATCACGCCACTGTCAAGCATTCTGGGTGTCGTATCGGGGGGATCGATCGGCCCAACAATCGGGTTCACATCTTCGGCGGAGATGAGGTTGGAATAGCCTTAATCACCCGCCGCGTACGAGGCGAATTTTGGGGGTCTCCCGCCACGGGCCCGTGGCGCGAGGCCCTATTTCATTTCAGCAGGCGGCCCGGCTAGCCGCATCGGCACTATGGAGGTCGAATGGAGTTGCAATAATCCGCCCCCTATCCCTGTAACGATGCTCCGAAAGGGGCGTCAATTATTCTGAACTGTCCGAATTGGCACACCAATTTTCCAAGGGGGAAATTCCCATGATCAAGAATCTCGCAGTTGGCGGCTCAAACCGCACACTCTTATTCCTGGCCCTGCTGATGGGGTTGCTCTGCGCAGCTCTCGTCGGCATCTACCTGAGCAACCTTGAGGGTAGTGGCGGCGGAAGCAGTTCCGAAACCACCCCGGTTGTTGTCGCGACGATCGACATCCCGGCGCTGACGACCATTACACCCGAGATGCTCGAGGTCAGTGATATACCGGTCGAATTGGCCCTGGTCGGCGGGTTCACGGACCCCGCAAGCGTTGTGGGCAAGAAGACCCAGGTAGCGATCGTGACGGGCCAGCAGCTCCTGGTTACCAACGCGGTTGACCCTGCACTGGCCCAGGAAGCCTACGGGCCGGACGCCCCCCTGTCACTCATCATCCCAGCGGGCAAGCGTGCGTACGCCGTTTACGTGAGCAAAGTAGCTAGTGTGGGTGGACTGGCGCGAGCCGGTGACTACATCGACCTGATGCTGAGCGGCGAAACCGCAGAGGGTGCGACAGGTCCGGCGGCGTGTTACGTGATGCAGGACCTCCAGGTACTGGCGGTGGGAACCACCGTTACCAGCGCCAGTGCCGATGCCTCAGGTGTCGCCTCGAACCCGCCGAACCCGGAAGCGAACACGTACACTCTCGCCGTGTCGCCAGAGCAGGCGATGGCGTTGGCCGCTGTTCAGGGCAACGTTTCGGACGGAAGTGTCGGACGGCAGATGTGGGTTGTACTACGGCAGTTTGGTGACCACACAGCCGCCGGCGTTCCGGCGTGCCCTACCCAATAACGGATCGATAGGAACGAATCATGACACGCAATCCTCGAGTAGCAGTTGTTGACCAGGACCTGAACAGCAGGTCCGACATACAGAAGCTGTTGGCTGCTTCGGGCTTTGTCGTCGTCGGCGAGGCTGGATACGGAATCGAAGCAGTCTCTCTGGCAAAGGAGATGGAGCCTGAGGTGGTGGCTGTCGCCATCGAGGAGCCAGTCGTGCGAGCGCTGCAGACGGTTGAGGCCCTCAATGACTTGCTGCCTCATGCCGCGATCATCGGGTACTCCACACTTCGTGGCGACCAGGCGATGCGCAAGGCGATGCTGGCGGGAGTTAAGGACTACATCAGCGCCCCCGTGAAGGAGGAGGAGCTAGTCAACTCCATCTACACGGTACTGGCCCAGGAAGAGCGCCGCCGCGCCCGGGCAACCGGCGAGGCGGACGACCCTGTCGCCGCCGGGTCAGTGATCACGGTTTTCGGGGCCAAAGGCGGGATCGGCAAAACCACGATCTCAACGAACCTGGCGACGGCGATCATGCAGAAGACGAACCAGTCGGTTGTCCTCGTTGACCTCGATACCCGCTTCGGCGACGTCGGAATCCTGATGGACATCCCCGTGGAGCGGAGCATCGCCGACCTGTCAGGCCCGGAAGAGGACATCACCAGGGAATCGGTCCAGGAATGCCTGTACCTCCACAACAGTGGCGTCTACATTCTGCCGGCGCCCATCAGGCCGACAGACTGGCGCAACGTCCACGCCGGGCACATCGAGCGGATCGTGACCATTCTGACCCAGACCTACGATTACGTGATCCTGGATACCCCGGGTACTTTCAACGACATCGTGGCGCGGGCGTTGGAACTGGCCTCAATGGTGGTCCTGGTGGCCACCGTAGACATGGCCAGTCTCAAGGACACACTTCTCGCGATCGACATGCTGCGGTCCTGGAACTTCCCGCAAGAGAAGATCAAGCTCGTGATCAACGCCACGAACGAGGCGAGTAACGTCCAGCCGCAGGAGATCAAGCGGATGCTGGGACGCGAGGTGTTTTGGTCCATCCCTTACGACCGGAACATTTCCACGGCCACACAGCTCGGGATGCCGGTGGTGGTATCCAAACCAACCTCCAAGGCATCTGAGAGCATCGTCGAGATGGCGTATGCCGTCAGCGGTGTGCGTACACAAAAGACGACAAAGCCACGAGAGAACCCGAGAGGCGGCCTCTTCGGCCGGATCATCGGCAACGTTCAAGAAGCCGAAGTAGGCGTGGAGTAAACAATGACTAGTTGGCAACCAGGACGATTTAACGGGCCTTCGCGGGCTGGACCGAACGGTGGTGGCGTCGGCGACGGCGCGGGTGCCGGGACGGGCGTCGCTTCCCGCACGACACCGGGCCGCTACAACGAGGACATGGAGCAGCTGATCTTCCGCATGCACCAGATGCTCATCGACGAGCTCGATGCGGACCAGATAGCGGCGATGCCGGCGGACGAGCGCCGCCGAATCGTTGAACAAGCTTCAGAGCAAATCCTGCGCAGGGAACTGCCCAATGTTGGCGGGATCACGCGGGACCAGATCGTCTCTCGAGTGGTGGACGAGGTGGTTGGCCTGGGACCGATCGATGCGCTTCTGCGCGATGCGTCGATTTCGGAAGTCATGGTCAACGCGCCGGACGAAGTGTTCTTCGAGCGCGAAGGACGGATCTACCTGAGCGATGTGCGCTTCCGCGACTCAAACCACATCATGCGAGTGATCGAGCGAATAATCGCTCCCATCGGCCGTCGCGTCGATGAGTCTTCGCCGATGGTGGATGCCCGCCTGCCGGATGGCTCGCGTGTGAATGTCATCGTCCCTCCGATCTCTCCGAAGGCGCCGACGATCACGATCAGGAAGTTCCGTGCGGACAAGTTGACCATGGAAGACCTGGTAGCGTCGCAGTCGGTGCTCCCCGAGATGGCGCAGTTCTTGAAGGCCTGCGTACACATCAAGCTGAACGTGCTGATCTCCGGTGGTACTGGTACCGGTAAGACGACCTTCCTCAACGCGATGTCCGCGTACATCCCGGAAACTGAGCGCATCGTCACGATCGAGGACCCCATCGAAATTAAGCTCCAGCAGCCGCACGTGGTATCGCTGGAAGCAAGGCCCTCGAATATCGATGGTAAGGGTGAGATCGCCCAGCGTGACCTTCTCCGCAACAGTTTGCGTATGCGACCTGACCGGATCATCATCGGCGAGGTCCGCGGTTCGGAAGCGTTCGACATGCTCAACGCCATGAACACCGGTCACGAAGGGTCACTCTCCACAGTCCACGCCAACTCACCTCGAGACGCGCTTTCCCGTGTCGAGAACATGGTGCTGATGGCGAACCTGGAGCTGCCTGACCGGGCGATCCGCGAGCAGATGGCTTCGGCGCTTGACCTGATTGTCCAGCTACAGCGTGGTTCCGACGGCGTGCGCCGCGTTACACACATCACGGAATGTACAGGCATGGAAGGTCAGATCGTGACTTTGCAGGACCTGTTCAGGTTCCACCAGACCTCCGTTGAGCCGGATGGGCGGATCAAGGGTGTAATGGCGCCGACAGGTATCCGGCCCAGCTTCGCCGAACGCTTCAAGGCAGAAGGTGCGGAACTGCCAGAAGGCATTTTCGTCACGGGCGTCGTCAGGGATAACTGATATGGACCCACTGGTAATTCTGATTTCAATCCTGGTGCTGGGCACCATCACCGCCCTCGTCCTGGGGCTGGTCGGCCGACGCGATCTGCGTGCGGGCGCGATGCAGAAGCGCCTGGACGCTTTCAAGGGTGAGGACCCCGGCCGCGCAGTTGTCGATGCGGAAGTTGAAGGCCCGCACTTCAAGCAGCGGGAGTACAGTGGCCTTCCGATTCTGAGTGCATTCTTCCAGGGGATGAAGGGATCGGAGGCGGTAGCAGTTCAACTGGACCGAGCCGGAGTGCCGCTCCGCGTTGGTGAATACTACATGATCCGCTGGTGCCTTGCCGGCCTCTTCTTCCTCGCGCCCTTCGTGTTCGGCATTAGCCTGTTCAACGCCGCCGTGGGAATCGGCCTCGGTGTGATCGGGTACATGCTGCCGGCGCAGTACGTCACCAACCAGCGGAACAAGCGCGTAAGTAAGATCAATGCGCAGCTGGTGGATCTGCTGGGTATGACCTCCAACTCCCTAAAGTCAGGTTACGGCATGATGCAGGGGTTTGAGTTCTCCAGCAAGCAACTCCCGGACCCGCTGGGCCAGGAAGTGCGGAGAATGCTGCGCGAATCAACCCTGGGTATGAGTGCTGAGGAGGCTCTCGCCCAGCTCGGCGAGCGCATCGCCAGCAAGGACATGGATATGGTGATCACAGCGATCAACATCCAGAGGTCGGTGGGTGGAAACCTGGCCGAAATCCTGGACAACGTCGCACACACCATGCGGGAGCGCGAAAGGATCCGCGGCGAAATTAATACTCTTACCGCTCAGCAGAAGATGACCGGTATCGTCATCGGTCTGCTGCCCGTGTTCATGTTCCTGATCTTCATGGTCATCAACCCCGACTACATGAGCCTACTGTTCGAGACCACAGCCGGACGGCTGATCATCGCTGGCTCCATCGTCATGGAGATCATCGGCTACTTCACCATCCGCCGAATCATGGCGATTGAGGTATAGGAGAGAACGATGATTATCACACTGATAATGCTGACGTTCTTCTGTGCCGTCATGCTCCTTGCGATCTCGGTCGCCAACCGGGGGAAGTCCTCCGTGATGGAAAGCCGAATCCAGGAGTTTCGGCGGCAAACGTCGGTTGCAGACGACCTTGGGCCTAACCTGGACGTCGCTTTCGCGGACCGAGTCCTGAAGCCGGGAGCGGAGAGCGTGGCGAGGTTGGTGGGCAGGATCCTTCCCCAATCGATGCTGGCCGATGTGCAGCACCAGCTGATGGTGGCCGGCTACCCAATGAAGTACAACACGTACCTCACGTTCTGGGGACTCTGTGTGTTCCTGCTGGGCGGCATGGGCTTCTTCATCATCGTCACCGTACCGAGCGATGCAATGATCCAGAAGCTGATCGCTGGAGGTATCCTCATCGCCCTGGGGTTCGCTTTCCCGCGGATGTGGCTGAAGGGCAAGGTCAAGGCGAAGCAGAAGGCGGTCATCCGCTCGCTTCCGGACACCATGGACCTGATTACGACATGTGTCGAGGCCGGACTTGGCCTGGATGCGGCGCTGGCACGCGTGGCCGAGAAGGGCGACGGCCCGTTGGCAGACGAGATGCAGCACATGCTGCGAGACATCGCTATGGGTAAGCTGCGGCGCGAGGCGATGACGGAACTCAGCGACCGCGCCGGCGTGGAAGAATTGACCAGTTTCATCAACTCCATCGTGCAGGCCGAACAGCTCGGCGTCGGCGTCGCGCAGGTCCTCCGTGTCCAATCGGAGCAGCTGCGTACGCAGCGCCGGCAGAAGGCGGAGAAGCAAGCGCACGAGGCACCGATCAAGATGCTTTTCCCGCTGGTGCTGTTCGTGTTCCCGGCATTCCTGGGAGTGATCCTGGGGCCGGCGGTCATCCGGATCGCGACGGCATTCTAATGGCTCTCGGAGCGAAGATCCGTGGTCTCCGTGAGGAGCTGGGCATGAGCCAGTCCAACCTGGCCGTGCAGGGCAACCTCAGCCAGGGTTACCTCTCGCAACTTGAGAACGACGAGGTGCAAAACCCCAGCGCGTCGGTGATCTTTCACCTGGCACAAGCACTTCACGTGGACCCGCGCATCCTTATGGAGGCAGCGGGCTACGCCGACACGGCACGACCGGAGGACGGGGAGTACGAGGTGACTGTGGACCCGGAGCTGATGCGTTTCCTGGCGAGCTATCCTCGCGAGCAGCAATCGTCGCTCTTGAGACTGCTCCGAGGGTTTGAACGCAGGCCGGCGAGTGCGAGGAACGGTGCCCCGCAACGGCGTGGGCGCGTGCGAGCCGTTTAGACAGTATAGAATGATCCGGTTGGGCCTCCGCTGAACGGTTTATGAACCAGTCAACGATGGCACCGCCGGAATGGACAGGGGAATGAGATGAACCTGGGCGACAAGATACGACGTTCGAGGGAGGAAAACGCACTGACACAGGGTCAACTGGCGAAGTTTGCCGACGTGAGTCAGGGCTACCTCTCCCAGCTTGAGAACGGCGACGTGAAGAACCCCTCAGCTGCTGTGTTGCTGCGCGTGGCCAAGGCCATGCACATGGAGCCGGACGAACTGTTCGAGGCGGCAGGGTATCCGACCGTCCGCACGCTTCGGCGCGTTTACCAGGACTATGCCGCGACGATTGATCCAGAGCTGCTCCATTTCCTCTCGGAGCTTCCGCGTGATCGTCAACGGCGGCTCCTGTCGCTCTTGACCGGGATCGAGGGTACGGTCAATCCCGAAGCAGGCGACGGCGAAGTTCGGGAGCCGGTGCCTCTCACGACAGGAATCAGCCTGGCCAGGGTGGACAATTAGGCCGATGCCAGAGTCTGGGGAGGACAGACAGCTACTTGCGGAAAGGATCGATCCTGAACTGCTGATGATGCTGGCGCGAATGTCGCGGCGCCAGCAGAGGCAAATACTCCTACTCCTGATGGTAGTCGAGAACTTGCTTTACGAAATGGAGCGAGAGCGGCGCGCCCGCGAAGATCTTCGCTAGGGAGCTAGTCGAAATTCATGCTGTCTGCGACGGACAGCAACTCGATCGCGTTGACCTGAGGCCCCGAGTACTGAATCAGGACGCGCAACCCATTCGGCTCGAACACGAGCGTCTGCGCGTCGCTGTCCGTCCATGTGAGGGCGCCGCCCTCGGACCGCCAACCGCCCTCGAAGTAAGCGGCAGGCCATCCATCGACCACGGTGTTGAGCGTGGAGCCAGTCCGGGCAACAAGGCTGGGCCCCGTGGCGGCTTCCTGGTAGATGACGAGCGAGGCATCATCGGCTGGCCGCTCGTAGAGGAGCGAGAAGACGCCACCATCCGGCGATGTGATGCCCGTCTCGTGGTAGGTCGAGCCGGTTAGGGACATCCCAGCCGGCAGATAAGCGGGCTCTGCGGCTTCCAGGCCGAGCAGTGACACTGCTTCGACCGTAGTTACAGCGCTCCCTTCGTCAACGGAAGACACTTCGGGAACTGGAAGCTCGTCGTCCTCCTCCATGATCCCGGTCTCGCCTGCCAGGTGCGTCGCCCCCTTGACCATCGGGTGATCGGCAAAGCCGGTTGTCGGCAGGGGTCCCACGGCGGCTATAAGCAACGCTGCACCGGCGGCGATGCCCAGCGCCTTCGCGGTGATGGAAGCCGGGATGCTGGTCTTGCCCCAGCGTTCCTCGAGCGACTTTTCCAGTTCGCTGTGATCGGGGAAGCCGCCCACGCGTGACCAAAGCCGCACCGTCATCTCGGGATCACGCGGCGGTGAATGGGTGCTGCTGAGGGCGATACGAACCAGGCTATCGAATTCGGCGTCGCCGGATTCATAGCCGGGAACCACGTCTCCCTGGCTGACGATTACGGGTGGCCGCTTGTCGTTGTCCTCGGCCAGGCGTTCGCGGACTTTCTCCCAGACGTCCTCACGGTGTTGCTCGGCCACGGCAAGGGCGTCTTCGGAGATGGCACGGCGCATGGAGATGACATCCATCATCTCCCGTGAATCTGGATCGCGATCCACGCCGTCGCCAGGAATCGCATCATCGCCCGAATCGGCGCTTAGGCGGCCGAGCAGATTCTCCCAGACCTCCGATTCGTACTCGTGGGCCTGGCCGCGCACGCTGTCAGACTTATCACGACGGCGGCTGGCGACATCAAACAGGGATGAGAGGTCATTGCTGTCAAGGCTCGGTGGCGGCGTGTCGGTGCCGCCCGACAAGAAATCGTCGAGGGCGCGAGCGAACCGTTCGGCCCGCTCTTCTTCGTTCATCTATTAGCCTCTCCCGCCACCTGCATCCGGTCGCGCAGTTTCCGGATTGCGCGGAAGATAGTGACCCGGACGTTAACCTCGCTGGTCGCGAGTATTCCCGCGATCTCACGGTTGGTTAGTTCTGCATCGAATTTGAGGGCGATGATCTCCTGCTCGCGCTTGGGTAGTTGCTTGACCAACTCACCCAGTGCTGCGACGCGCTCCTTGTGAAGCAGGGTTTCTTCCGGGCTCTTGGGTTGGCCGTGCAGGGAGTTCTCGATGGCTGCTTCTTGTGCCGCCTTGGCCGCAGGCTTCTCCTTGCGCCAGTGGGAACTGACTTCGTTACGAGCGATCGTGAACAGCCAGGAGCCGAACGACTCTGGCGATCGCAGGTTCTTCATCTTGAGGTAGGCCTTTTCGAAGACGTCGGCGACTATGTCCATGGAGACGTCCTTGTCCTGGACGCGGCCATAGACGTAGGCGAAGACTTTCGAGAAATAGGCGTTGTAGAGGTCTGAGAATTCGGCGGTGGAGATCACCGGCGGTTCGGCGGCAGCCGGCGCCTCTGTTTCCTGGCGTGACGTTGCCTTGGGTTTGACTGTGGCTCTGGTGTCGAGTGCGACTCGGATAGTAGACATTGGTTACCCCTCGTTTCTTGCGCCGGATGGTCCCGGGTTATGCCCCCTCCCGTGGCAGGGCTGGCGAATTGGTTGAACGTTAGACGCACAACCTTCGGGACCGTTACACACCGCAATAAAAAAGGTTTGGTTTGCCATTTAACCCCTAATCGCAACTCTAGTAGTTGAGTTCGTCATTTGGTCTTCCACTTTCCCGCTGCCCAATACAACCAGTATTGCAGCCGGATGGGGCCATCAGAGTGAATTCAGGGTGGTTCGAAGGTGAACAGCCGGTGTAATCAGTTCAGGCGCGGTCTAGGCCCAGCCGGTACGAGCGGTCGAGTAGTTCCACCACGTGGACGGCCCGCGCGACGGAACCGGTGACCCGTCTTCCTGCCTCAAGTTGCGCAATGCAGCCGGGGTTTGACGTGGCGATGAAATCCGCTCCGGTCCCCGAAATATCTGCCATCTTTGATTGCAGGAGGCGGAGGGACATATCGGCTTGGGTCAGCGAATAGACGCCGGCACTGCCGCAGCAGCGGTCCGGCCGTTTCATCTCCCTCAACTGCAACCCGGGGATCGCGGACAGGACCTGTCGGGGAGCGGCTGAGATTCGCTGGGCGTGCAGGAGATGGCATGAGTCCTGGTAAGTAACCGTCTCGGTAAGAGCACCCTTTGGAGGCGTGAACGGAAGAGCCGCCAGGAACTCGCTGATGTCCCTCACTGATCCGGCAAGGCGTTCGGCTCGTTCGGCATAGTCCGAGTCGTCGGCCAGCAGGTGGCCGTACTCCTTCATCGCGGCGCCGCAGCCCGCGGAGTTGACGACGATCGCATCGGAGTCCTGGTCCTGGAACGCGTCTACATTCTGGCGGGCCAGCTTCCGCGCAGTGTCCAGGTCCCCGTTGTGCGCGTGCAAGGCGCCGCAGCAGACCTGGCCGCGAGGCGCGGAGACAACGCACCCGTTGCGGGCGAGGACGCGAACGCTTGCGCGGTGAACGCGAGGGAGGGCCAGGGGCATGATGCAGCCGATGAGCAACGAGATTCGTGCGGCCACCGGGCTGTCCGGAAGGGCCAGCAAGCCCGCTCCACTGAACGGTTTAGCCGGGAATCGGGGGGCCAGCGAGGCCTGGGGGCCAACAACCGGCAGCCGCTCCGCGAGCGCGCGCAGCCCGGTTTTCTCGGTGAGCCGCAGAGCTTGTGAAAGCAGCTTCAAGCGCGCAGGACGGGCGACGACTTCGCGCAGGAAGAGGGAACGCAGCCGCCACGGCAGAGGCGCTCCGGGCGATTCGAGCACTTCGTTTCGCGCCGTCTCCATGATTTGGCCGAAGGGAACGCCGGATGGGCAGACGGCTTCACAGTTGCGGCATTGGAGGCACATGTCGAGGTGGCTGGTCACTGTAGCAGTGGGTTCGATGATGCCGCCCGCCAGGGCTTGCATCAGGTACAAGCGTCCGCGAGGGGATTCGGTCTCCAGTCCCGTTTCGACGTACGTGGGGCAATGCTGAAGACAGAGGCCACAGCGGACACATTGCGTGAGGTCAATCTCGGGCGTTTGCATTAGATCCGTCCCGCCGCGCGGCCAGGGCTCAGTATTGCTTTGGGATCAAACTCGTCCTTGATTCGCCTCATCAGTTCGAGGGATGAGGGCTCGGCGCCGAAGACATCACGGTTGTGCTTGACCAACGGTGGGCAGCGATTGATGGTCATATGCCCACCAGCGGCTGTCGAGATTTTCTCGCAGGTGGCAATGAGGCCTTCATCGGCGGACGAACGAAGGACGCAGGCGCCAACAGCGGGCCACGCTTCGATCGAAACCTCCCCTTCCAGGCTGTTGGCGCAGTTGGTGAGCAGCCCGGGGACAGCGGATGGTTGTACCGTGATCACCAGCTCCTGCGGCAGTTCCCTGTGATCGGTCGCGGAGCCCGGATCTTCCGTGAGCGTCATTCCGGCCTCGGCCGCGATCTCCCGGTGCGAGCGATCGACGCCGGCCGGCGTTCCGGCGAGCGTGATGGCGGTGTGCCAGCCGTTTGGAACTCGTTGGACGGCGGCGGACTGTACGCTCAGGCCGGAGCGCACCGCTTTTCGCACGAGCGAGCAAGGTTCCTCGGCGGACGGTAGCGTCATGGTCAAACATGCTTGCACGGGCGGTGCCGGGATCGCTTTGAGCGATGCCTCAACTATCACGCCAAGAGTGCCCAGTGATCCCGCGTACAACTTGCAAAGGTCGTATCCGGCCACGTTTTTCACTACTTTCCCGCCTGCGCGGGTGATCCGTCCGTCGGCCATTACCACCCTCAAACCGATCGTGAAATCCCTGGGCGCACCGAGCGCCGAACGGGCCGGCCCGTAGATTCCGCCGGCGATCATGCCTCCAACGGTTGCGTCATCCGAGGCCGAAGGGTCGAAGGGTATCATCAGTCCGGAATCGGCGGCCAGCTTGCGGAGCGCCCCAAGGGTGATTCCGGCCTGGACTGTGATTGTCAGGTCAGCAGGCTCGAACTCTACGACCGAATCCAGCGCAGATAGGTCGAGCGCCACGTCGTAACGCCGTGGCACGTTCCCGACGTGAGCGTGCTGGCGGCCTCCCAGGGGAATGACGGCAAGGTCCTCCTCATTTGCCACGGCAAGGATCTGAGAGACCTCCGTGTAGTCGTTGGGTCGGGCAACGACGGTGGGCGTCATGCCGTCAATCGTGTATTCCGTAGGGGACGAACCCGCTGCGGACGGTCCGACAATCTCCGCCAGGGACATTCGCTTCGGTCCCTTGCCCACGCTCAGATGTAGGCGCCCGGCCCGACTTTGGCCAGCGCGCCCTTCACGCGGGATGACACTTCGCCGCAGCCTTTCGATGTCGGGAAGATCTTGCCGGGATTGAACCAGTCATCGGCGCCGAAGGCGCGCTTGAGCCCGGCCATGACCTCCATGTCAGCGTCGCTGAACGTTAGTGCCATGAAGTCTCGTTTCTCGAAGCCCACTCCGTGTTCACCAGTGATTGAACCTCCGGCATCGACGCAGAGCCGCAGTATTTCTTCGCCAAGCTCCAGGACGCGCTCCGTAGCGCCGGGGATGCTCTCGTCAAACATCAGGTTTGGGTGGAGGTTGCCGTCACCGGCATGGAAGACGTTCGCGACGGGCATGTCGTACCTCTCGCAGGCGGCATACACCCCGTCCAGGACGTCGGGAAGGCGGGTGCGCGGGACGACGCCGTCCAGGATGTAATAGGACGGCGCAAGCCTTCCCAACGCCCCGAGCGCGGCCTTCCGCCCGACCCAGAGGCTCTCGCGCTCAGCCGGGGAGAGTCCGACGCGCACCTCGCGCGCTCCCTTCGCATCGCACAGTCCACGGACGGTGTTCGCCTGCTCGTCGGTCTCTTCCCGCAGGCCCTCGACTTCGATCAGCAAAACGGCGCCCGCGTCCGGCGGATACCCGGCGTGGACTGCGCGCTCCACCGCCCACATCGTACGGGCGTCCATCATCTCGAGCGCGGACGGCAGGATCCCTGACGAGACAATGGCGGAAACCGCCTCGGATGCCTCGCGGACGTGGTCGAAGATGACGAGGAGCGTTGCCACCGCCTCCGGCTTCGGGAGCAGGCGGAGGGTGGCCTCCGTCACGATGCAGAGTGTGCCTTCAGAGCCCACCACCACGCCGGTGAGGTCGTAGCCCACGCCTTCGCCAGTGCGGACGATAGATCCGTCTGCCGTGACGAACTCCAGGGCCAGAATGTGGTTGACGGTGGAACCGTAGCGGACGGTGTGCGGTCCGCCGGCGTTCTCGGCGATGTTCCCGCCGATGCTGCAAGCCTTCTGGCTGGACGGATCTGGTGCGTAATAGAGGCCGTGCGGGGCGGCCGCTTCCGAGACGTGGAGATTGATCACGCCTGGCTGGACCACGGCGGTCGCGTTTTCCGGATCGATGGAAAGGATGCGGTTCATCCGCGTGGTGACGATGACAAGCCCGCCCTCGCAAGCGATGGCGCCGCCGGAAAGTCCCGTGCCGGAGCCGCGAGCAGTCACCGGCAGGCCGTGGCGCCGCGCGATCCGGACGGCGGCGGCAACCTGTTCCGTGGTCTCCGGCAGGACGACGGCCTGCGGCAAAGAGCGCTCGATGGTCCCGTCGTATTCGTAGACGAGAAGGTCTTCAGGGCGGTGTAGTACCCAGAGCTCTCCGAGCGCCTGCTTCAGCTCGCGAACCGCCGCCTGGACGCTCATGCCCGGTAGTCTAGCACGGGCACTTTTCCACAATCTGAACCGAACGGAACTGCCGAATCGCGCGCGTATCGTCAAGTTCGGGTATCTTGTTGATTCCACGATGCGTTTAAGCGTGCAAGCACATGTTGTCAACATTCACAGCGGGTCACGCCCGTGTTGAAGCGCTTCGCCCGGAAAAAGCCCGTGGATAGGCAGGAACTCTTTGCCGAGGACGTGAAGTCTGCGGAGCACGCCCGCAGCCGAAAGACACTTTATATTCGGAGCGGACTGGCCGCCGGAATCGTGGCGAGCGTCGCGGCGGCCTCCCTGAGCGTTGTCGTTCTCCTCGACAACGGTAGCGCGGCGGAACAAGTCACCGCGCCGACTCCCACGAAGTCCGCGCGCGCCGCCGCGTACCAGCCTCCCAGGGCCCGGACTTCCACGCCCACACCTTCACCGGCGCCGAGTCCTGCCGCCCAGGTGGGCGGCGATCAGCAGAGCGGGCCAGTTACGCAATCCGGCGGCGGCATCCCGGAGAATGTGAACGTTGGGCCGGAGATGCTCGCTATGCGCGAGGCTCTCCTTGCTGCGATAACGAACTACCAGGCGGGAAGCATCGACGTTGCGGTGGCTGTCACCGATCTGCAGACCGGCGAGTCGATCTCAATCAACGGCAACTCGGTCCACAAGACGGGTTGCGTTATCAACCTGTTTGCGTTGCTGGCCAGCGTCAATGAGTTCTACCACGGCAACTCCAGCCCCTCCGGCCAGGCGGGGAGCATTAAGCACGGCATCGGGGGCAGCTATCCCCCCGAGGTGAGGAATTTCTTGAGCCGGACGTACGGCGACTATTCAACCGGGTTGTTCGCCGCACGCTCGTTGATGTCATCCTGGGGACTGACGACCTCTTCCTTCGATCACGTTCCATACTACGGAGTGACCAACCCGCCGCCCCCGAACGTATCGACCGCTCTTGAAACGAACCTGATCTTGACGAAACTCTGGAAGGGTGAACTTTTCGACGCGCAGTGGACGAACTACACATTGCGCGTGCTTGAGGACAGCTACTCCTACGTGGACTACATCCTCCCCAAGTTCATTCCCGGGAGCGCCACCGTTGGTCACAAGATCGGCTACTTCTCGGACTGGGACGGCTGGGTTAACAACGATGTGGGCTTCGTCCGTTTCACGGGCAGGGATGGGGCACAGAAGGCTTACGTGATCTCCTACTTCTCGCAGTACGCGCCGACGGAGGCGTCCGGAGCATCCTTTGGCGCGACTCTTTCGAAGATCGCCTGGAGTCACATGGTGGGCCGCTATGGCCAGCCCGCCCCCGCACCCGTAGCGACCCCCGCGCCAACGCCGGTTCCTCCGCCTCCACCGCCTCCGCCACCACCGCCTCCTCCTACCGCGCCGCCAACACCGGTCCCGACTGCGCCGCCTACTCCGGCGCCGACACCTTCGCCGTCCCCGACACCCACGCCGTCGCCGTCGCCGACGCCGACGCCGTAGCGGCTAGTCCTGGGCCCAGCCCTTCGCGCGCTCCACGGCTCGTTGCCATCCCGCGTACATCTCGTCCCGCTGTCCCTCCGAAATTTGGGGTGAGAACCGCCGGTCCTCGCGCCAGTTCGCGCTGACATCGTCCGGGTCCTTCCAGAAGCCGACAGCCAGGCCGGCTAGATAGGCTGCTCCGAGCGCGGTCGTCTCCAGGCACGCCGGGCGCACCACATCTCGCCCGAGAAGATCCGCCTGGATCTGCAAGAGGAGGTCGTTCGCCGCCGCCCCGCCATCGACGCGAAGTTCCGTCAAAGTGACGCCCGCGTCGCGTTCCATCGCTTCGACTACGTCGCGCGTCTGGTACGCCATCGCCTCCAGTGTGGCGCGTGTGATGTGGGCGCGGTTGGAGCCACGGCTCAACCCAACGATCGCCCCGCGCGCTCGCGGATCCCAGTGCGGCGCGCCCAACCCGACGAACGCTGGAACAACGTAAACGCCGCCCGAATCGGGCACAGTGGCGGCGAGCGCGGCCGACTCCGTGGACGAAGCGAAGAATCCAAGTTCATCACGCAGCCACTGGACCGCGGCTCCGGCGACAAAGACCGAGCCCTCAAGTGCGTAAGTGATCTCGTCGCCATTTTGTCCGGGGAAGCCCCAGGCGATCGTCGTCAGGAGGTCCTGGGAGCGCGGCGGGTTGTCGCCGACGTTCATCAGGAGGAACGAGCCGGTCCCAAACGTGTTCTTGGCCATTCCGGACGTAAAGCATGCCTGCCCGAAAAGGGCGGCCTGCTGGTCACCGGCGACACCGGCTATGGGCAGCGGCTGACCGAGCAACGAGGTCTCGCCGAAGACGCCTGACGAGGGGCGAACCTCCGGAAGAAGGGATCCCGGAATGGCAAGCCGCTCCAGCAGAACATCGTCCCATCGCGGGTCAAAGATGTTGTAGGCCAATGACCGAGAGGCGTTTGTGTAGTCGGTGACGTGTGCGCCGCAGAGGCGATAGAGGAGCCATGCGTCAACGGTGCCAAACCGCAGATCGCCCTCATCCGCGCGGGCCCGTGCGCCCTCGACGTTGTCCAGCAGCCACTTGATCTTGGTCCCGGAGAAGTAGGGGTCAAGCACAAGCCCGGTGCGGGAACGGAACTCCTCCTCGAGCCCGGCGGACTGCAAGGCGCTGCACGTGTCCGCGGTGCGGCGGTCCTGCCATACGATGGCGTTGGCTATTGGCTTCCCCTCGCTGTCCCAGATGATCGTGGTTTCGCGCTGGTTGGTAATGCCGATGGCGGCGACATCGGCAGCGGTCGCGCCGGCCTTTTCCAGGACTTCGCGTGCGGTTGCGGACTGGCTCTCCCAGATGTCCTCGGCGTCCTGCTCAACCCAGCCCGGCTGGGGATAGTGGATCGGGAACTCCTGCTGAGCGGTGGCGACGATCTCTCCGGCGTGATTGAAGAGGATGGCCCGGGAGGATGAAGTGCCCTGGTCAAGCGCAAGGACGAAGTCGGGCATAGCGGGCAAAGGCTAGCACCGGCCGCCGCGGAGTGTCGAGCGAGCGAATCAGCCCGGTGAGCCGGCGAATTCCGAGCGCACCTGGATCAATCGAAGAACGTCAGCCCTCGTCACGAACCCGTCGAAGCTGCGCTGAGTCCCAACAACCGGTAGCTGGTGCACGTCATGCAGCGCCATCAACTCCATCGCCTGGGCAAGATCGTCTTCGGGCGAGACGATGTGCAATCGCTCCCGCGGGGTCATCGCCCGATAGGCGCTCGTGCTGGGCCACTCCTCCCTGGGAATCTCTTTGAGGTCCGCCATCGAGATCACGCCCAGCAGGTCGCCCGCGACGACGATCGGAACGCAGCGCTGGCCCTTCCCCACCATGTACTCGTTGACGATTTCCGCTACGGAAACGTCCGGCGGCGCGCCGACGAAGGTCTGGTTCAGCACATCACGGACCTTGGTGCCTTCCATGGTGCTGCGGTGGAGAAGCTGCTGGTACGACTGCTCCGAGGAGTTGCGGAGGAACCAGCCGATGACGACGAACCAGACACCGCCGATAAAGTTGCCTGCCAGCACCGAGAGGACACCCAGCGCGATCAAACCGAACGAGATTGCCGTGCCGGCTGCCGAGGCCCATTTCGTGGCCTTGAGCATGCTCCGGCTGCGCGCCCAGAGCCCCGCACGCAGAACACGTCCGCCATCCAGCGGATATCCCGGGAGCATGTTGAAGATCCCGACGGCCACGTTGATGATCGCCAGGTACTCGGCAATGGCCCCGACAACCGTGTTGCCATTGCCGCTGGTGTGCAGAGCCAGCGCCAAGATCCCGGCCACGGCGCCGAGCGCGAAGCTCGTGAGCGGCCCGACGATCGCGACCTTGAACTCCTGGCCCGCGTCATCCGGCTCCTTTTCGAGTGCTGAGACTCCGCCGAAGATGAACAGGGTGATGTTGCTGACAGGGATGCCCAGCCGCCGCGCCACGAGTGAGTGCGACAACTCATGGAGGAGGACTGAACCGAAGAACAGGAACGTGGTGACGATGGATGCCCCCCAGACCTCGGTGTCAGACCAGTGCGCATAGCGGTTGACTTCTCCGTAGAACCCGTCCGAAAGCCACCAGACGAGGAGAAAGAAGACGGCCAGCCAGCTCCAGTGAACCAGGACATCGATGCCTGCGAGGCGAAAAACCCTGAGAGATCCCATCTATGTCTTTGCTTCGTTTCCTCACCAGACAGGATAACGCAGCGCTTGGAAATTGGGCGCCAATGATGTGTTTGACAAAGGCCAATTGCAATCGCTATAAGGGTACGTACTGTGCGGTAACGGTGACGTTCACGGGAAGGTCAACCGGGCGCTCGCAGGCCCTCGGGAGGGGTTGAAGAATGGAAGATTCTAATTACTGGACGCGGCTTAGCGGCCGCAGAGTAAGCAGGCGTGCGCTGCTTGGTGGCACGGGCACACTGGCTCTCGGCGGCGCAGCCGCGATGGTCGTGGGCTGTGGTAGCAGCGGCGGCAACGGGGGTCTCGGCTCAGGCGAGACGCCGAAGCCAGTCCCATCGGAGCCGACGATCGGTGGCACGGTCACCCAGGGCAGGCTGCTTGCCGCCCTTGGCATCGATCCCCATATCGACCTCACCGGTCTGGATATTGACCTGCACCTGTACCCTTATCTCTATGGCTGGAAGCCCGGTGCGGAAGAGGCGGTCTTTAACAACCTGGCCGAGAGTTTGGAGATCCCCTCGCCAACTGAGTTCATCTTCAAGTTGAACCCTGGCTTCATAAACTCCGAGACGGGAGGCGGCAAGCCAAACCCGGCAGCGGGCGAGGAGATCACCTCGACAGACGTCAAGCAGAGCTTCGTCCGCCGTGGCACCTCCATCACGGCGCCCGACAAGCGCTTCCCGCGAAAGATCGCCGGGAGCAGCGACCCGGGGGCTCTCGAATCGGCCTTGATCACGCCCGATCCTTACACCTTCCAATTCACGATGGCGGACCCATTCGTACCTGCCGTGCGCGACATGGCGAACCCAACATGGGGCATCGTTTCGGCCAAGGTCCTGGACGAGTACCTGTACCTCAGCCAGGATGCCTTTGGAGCCGGCCCCTTCCAGCTTGAAGAATTCCGCGGCAACGAGCGCATCGTCGTCAGCAGGAACCCGAACTACGCCCAGAAAGGCCGACCGCGAATGGACGGCAAGACCTGGATCGTAATCACTGAGCCGTCTTCCCTGTATTCGGCCTTCCGACAAGGACAGCACGACATCAATGGCTCTGTCCTGTACCGGGACGACTACGACGAACTATCCGGAGAGTCTGATTTCCGCGTGTTCCAAACCCCCAGCCTGTTTTATCCCGTGGTGCACCTGAAGATGAAGTCGCCGTTCGACGATGTCCGCGTTCGCGAGGCCCTGAACCTCTCCATAAACCGCGACGAGATCATCGCCGTCATCTGGAGGGGAGAGGGCGAATACAACGGGCCGATCCAGTGGCCCCAGCAGAAGTGGGCGCTCCCGCAGGACGAGATCCGGGAGTTTTACCGCTACGACCCGGAGCGCGCCAAGGAACTGCTGGCCGACGCCGGTTACGAGGGCGGCTTCACATCTCGCCTCAAGCTCCCGAAGGTGACGGGCGCAACGTTCATCGCCGACACGGCGGTGCTCCTCAAGGAACAGTGGTCGCGCGTCGGTATCAATATCGAGATCGACGAGGTGGAGTTGGGCTCTTACATCAGCTCGACACTTCTGCCCGGAAACTTCGAGATGACCTTCTTTCCGAACCTACCGTATGACGAGCCAGACAGGCCGCTGAGCTTCTACCACTCCCTGGGCGTGACTGGTTCAGGTAACTGGACCAACTACACGAATCCTGAGCTGGACAAGCTGATCAACGCCCAGTCCGAGGAGTTCGACCAAGAGAAGCGCCAGCAGATCATCTACGAGGCGGAACGCATGATCCTGAAGGAGCACGGTCCACAGCTAACCCTGACGGGTGGCATCCAGTACTCTGCGCGCTGGCACTACGTGCACCTGCCGTACGAGATCGGGCAGGATCCGCCCGACGATGTTGGCCCGATTGGCACCGACGACTGGACCGAGAAGGTCTAGCGTCCCGGAGTATCCTTAAGGTATGCGCGAGTACATCATCCGGCGCTTGCTGCTGATCCCGCTGATCATGTTCGGCGTCAGCCTGCTCACGTTCTTCGCGTTCCGCGTGATCCCCGGCTCGGCGGCAGAGATCTTCTGTGGGTTGGAATGTACGCCGGAAAGCATCGCCGCGATCAAGGAAGATCTCGGACTGGATGAGCCGTGGTACCAGCAGTACGGCGAATGGCTGGGCGTACTTCCGAACGACGACGGCGACCTCAACGGAGTGCTCCAGGGCGAGTTCGGCTCCTCGTTCTTCACGCGACTGCCGGTGACCGAAGAACTTCAGCGCAGGCTGCCAGTGACGCTGGAGTTGATGATCATGTCGATGTTCCTCGCTGTGCTTTTGGGCATCCCACCGGGCGTCTTATCGGCCATACGGCCGGGGTCCATAATTGACGGGTTCGTGCGATTTGTGAGCGTTCTCTGGCTGTCGATCCCTTCGTTTTACCTGGGCATCCTCATCATCACTTTCGGGGCGAAGTGGTTCGGCTGGTCGCCGCCTAACTTTGCGACCGGCACGACGGTGAGATTTTGGGAGGATCCCTGGGTGAATCTCCAGACGTTCTTCTGGCCGTCTTTAGTCCTTGCTGTCGGCATCGCCGCGGTAATCATGCGCCTCACTCGCTCATCCATGCTGGAGGTACTGCGGAACGACTATATCCGCACGGCCTGGTCCAAGGGTTTGAAGGAGCGGGCGGTCGTTTGGCGTCACGCCCTGAAGAACGCCATGATCCCCGTGATCACGATCATGGGCCTCCAGGTCGGCGCCCTCATCGGCGGTTCGGTCATCATCGAATCCGTCTTTGGCCTCAACGGGATGGGCATCTACCTGCTCGAGAGTATCTTGCGGCGAGACCTGCTCGTGGTTCAAAGCCTCGTTCTCATCTTCGCGGTCACCTACGTCATCATTAACCTCTTCGTCGATCTGACATACGCCTGGCTCGATCCGAGGATCAGGTACTCGTAGTGGCTCAAGAATTAAGCATCCCCCTGGAAACGACCGCAGAAGTCGCGCGGCCGAAGCGGTCCCGGCTACGCAAGACGCTTTCGGTTGTTCGCCACCAGCCACTTGGCGCGCTTGGGCTGTTCATCATCCTTGTCTTCCTGATCTGCGCCATCTTCGCGGTGCCAATGACAATTGGCCCGGTGACGCTCCCGGGCGTCGCACCCTACGATCCGGAGGCGATCAACGTGGACGCTATACAGGAAGGTCCGAGCGCCGATCACCCATTCGGCACTGACAGGCTGGGGCGGGACGTGCTAAGCCGGACGATATTCGGGGCGCGCATCTCCTTCATGGTGGGCCTCATTTCGGTGATTATCGGCACCTTCATTGGCACCTTCTTCGGAGTGCTTTCGGGCTACACCGGCAAGTGGGTTGACAGCATCATCCAGCGCTTCATCGACGTCCTGCTGGCATTCCCGGCAGTCATTTTCTTGCTGGTGATCATTACCGTTATCGGCGACGAGGACTCAAAGTTCCGCCAATTCCTCAATAATCACACGCCCATCCCCCAGGGCGATTTCCTGGGCGTGCCGGTCTTCGTGGACATCTTCGTCATCTCCGTTGGCATCGGTGTGGCCGTGTCCGTCGGCACAGCGCGTGTCGTTCGTGGGGCTGTCCTCTCGCTGAAGGAGAACATGTACATCGAAGCAGCTCAGGCCATGGGCGCGTCGGATAACCGCATCATGCGGCGTCACATTTTCCCGAACGTGGCTGCCCTTGTGGTGGTGCTGGCTACGATCTTCCTTCCAATCGCGATCCTCGCCGAGGCATCTATCAGCTTCCTGGGCATAGGCGTTCCGACCGGCACTCCCTCCTGGGGCGCCGATCTCAACGAGAACCGGGAGAATGCGATCAAGCTGGGCATCTGGTGGACCGTTTTCTTCCCCGGCCTCGCGCTTTCGCTGATCGTGCTCGCGTTCAACCTTGTCGGCGACGCCTTCCGTGACCTGTCGGATCCCCGGCTGCGTGGTGGTGGTGGCGGTGGGGCCAGTAGGACCGGCTTCTAGGGCAGCTGTCAGTTGACCGCTGTCGACTATGGGCGGAAGAGCGCCGTTAACTCGGCTGGACAGGATGCCTGATCGGCGTTAGGCTGCGTGTGCGGCCAAATCGAGCCCAATAGCGGAGGGTAATTCGGTGCTCGCTTTCACGATTCGCCGGCTGTTACTGGCTGTTCCAATCATGCTGGGAGTCAGCTTCGTCACCTTCTTCGCCTTCCGCTTCATTCCGGGCGACATTGTGACGCTCACGTGCCCGTTCTGCGATGTCGAAAGCCAGGAAGCGCTGCGCGAAGAGCTGGGACTCAACGACCCCTGGTACGAGCAGTACGGGAACTGGCTCCTGGGTGTGTTGCAGGGGGACTTCGGCCGCTCGATGGGCGAGGGGCGTTTGCCGGTGTCGACGGAACTGGAGCGCAGGCTGCCGATAACGGTGCAGCTCATGGTGTATACCGTCGTGCTCACAGTAGTGATCGGCGTTCCGCTGGGCATCCTGGCCGCGGCGCGACAGAACACGGCCTGGGATTCGGGGGCGCGATTCGCCGGTGTCCTGGGCATGTCCGTTCCAGGCTTCTACATTGGAGTGCTGGCGATCGCCTTCGGGGCGGCGTGGTTTGGCTGGTCCCCGCCGCAGTTCGCCACGGGATATGTCTCGCCGTGGGAGGATCCCTGGATCAATTTCCAGCAGTTCTTCTTGCCCGCGCTCGTCCTCGCCCTGGGATCTGCGGCGGTCACGATGCGATTGTTACGCAGCTCGATGCTGGAGGTGCTGCGCCACGACTACATCCGCACGGCCTACAGCAAGGGTCTGGCGGAGAGGACGGTAATTTGGCGGCACACGCTCAAGAACGCGTTCATCCCGGTGATCACGATTATCGGGCTGGAGATCGGAGGGCTAATTGGCGGCGCCGTGATCATCGAGACTATATTTGCCCTGAACGGGATCGGTTACTACCTGCTGTATTCGATCATCACGCGGGATTTTCTGGTCGTGCAGAGCCTGGTGTTTCTGATCGCCTTCTTCTATGTCGTGGTCAACCTGGTAGTCGATCTCACCTACGCGTGGCTGGATCCGCGCATCCGCTACGCCTGAGCGCCGTCGCCTTCGAGCTTCGTCCGCAGCGTGGCGGCAAGCTCGTCCAGCCTGCCGCGGTCTTCGATTCGTCCATAGCCGTCCGGGAACTTGAAGCCGAAGCCATCGCCGCGATACCGGGGGATCACGTGGAGGTGGACGTGGAACACCTCCTGCCCCGCCTCCTCGCCGTTCGCCACGAACAGGTCGTAGCCTGCCATCCGCACGGAGCCTTCCAGTGCCGAGGCGATCCGGCCCGACAGGGCCAGCATCTTCCCGGCGATATTCTCCGGCACTGTGTCCATCGTGACGTGGTGCGTGGTCGGGACGATTAATGCGTGACCCTCATTAATTGGGCGGAGATCCATGAAGGCGGCGATGGACTCGTCGCGATAGATGAAGCTGCCGGTCACCGTCTCATCGAGGATCGCGCAGAAGATGCAGATCCGTGCGAGGAAGCCCTTCACCCGGGATTGCAGGTCGTCACGAGCAGCGCGGAAGGCGTCGAGTTTCGGGACGCCCGCCTGGATCGGCACGTCGGGGTCCTCGACGTTCCAGTGGATAGTCTCGCCTCCGCCCGGGAAGACCGGGCAGGCTTGTCGCGCCGAATCGCAGACGGTGATCACGTAGTCGAAGGACTGGCCCGCGTACTCGTCGACGTGTTTGGACCGCTGCGCGGAGACGTCGATGCCAATCTCGTCCATGACGGTGATCGTCTCGGGGGCCAAACCCTTTGGTTCCGTGCCGGCGCTGTGCACCTCGAAGCGGTCCGGGCCATGAAAGCGGAGGAGCGCCTCAGCCATCTGGCTGCGGGCGCGGTTGCCGGTGCAGATGAAAAGGACGCGCTGCGTCACAGGTCGCCCAGGGTCAGTGCCACGATTTCCATGTCCTTGTCGCCGCGGCCGGAGAGATTGATGAGGACGATCTTGTCCGGCGGGAGTTCCTTCGCGATCTGCGCCGCGTAGTAAACCGCGTGCGAGGACTCCAGCGCCGGGATGATCCCCTCTGTCTCGCACAGGAGTGTCAGCCCTTCCAGCGCCTGTCGGTCGGTGACCGCCACGTACTCGGCACGGCCGGAGTCCTTGTAGTATGAGTGCTCCGGGCCAACGCCGGGGTAGTCGAGACCGGCCGAGATGGAGTGAGCCTCCATCACCTGGCCGCCCTTATCTTGCAGGAGGTACGACATTGCCCCGTGCAGGACGCCCGGGCGGCCGGCCGCCAGGGTGGCGGCGTGATGCCCGGAAGGGATGCCCTCGCCCGCTGCCTCAACGCCGACAAGCTTGACGTCGCTGTCCCCGTAGAACGGGTGGAATAGCCCCATGGCGTTGGAGCCGCCGCCCACGCAGGCCACCGCGACATCGGGCAAGCGGCCTTCGGCCTCCAGCATCTGCGCACGGGCCTCGTCGCCGATGACGGATTGGAAGTCGCGCACCATCTTCGGATACGGGTGCGGGCCGACGACCGAGCCGATCAGGTAGTGCGTCGTCTGCACGTTCGTGACCCAATCTCGAATCGCTTCGTTGATCGCATCCTTGAGGGTTCGTGATCCGGATGATACGGATCGGACCTCGGCGCCGAGCAGCTTCATTCGGAAGACGTTCAAGGCCTGGCGCTCGATGTCGACCTCGCCCATGTAGACGACGCACTCGAGGCCGAGCATCGCGCAGACCGTCGCAGTGGCGACGCCGTGCTGACCGGCGCCAGTTTCTGCCACGACACGCGGCTTGCCCATCCGCTTGACGAGGAGGGCCTGCCCGACCGCGTTGTTGATCTTGTGCGCGCCGGTGTGGGCCAGATCCTCGCGCTTGATGTAGACTTTCGCGCCGCCCAGCCTTTCCGTGAGGTGCCTGGCGAAGTACAGCTGGGTCGGCCTCCCCACGTAATGCTTGAGAAGGTCCGCCAACTCCTCCTGGAAGGCATCGTCTGACTTTGCAGCCTCGTATTCCGCCTCAAGCTCGATCACGGCCGCCATCAGCGTTTCCGGGATGAACTGGCCGCCGTAGGGGCCGTATCTTCCGTGGCTGTCAGGGAGGGCGAGCGTCATGCGCCCTCGAGTTTCGCCTTGATCCGCTTGAGGTCGCCTTCAAGTCCCCTGGGCGCCAGGTAACTCCGGACAACCGGGCCCAGGAGCTTCAGCGGAAGACTCCGGACATCCACGAAATCCACCGTCTTGGTCAGCATCATCGATTCGCCCTGGCTGGGTTCCATGTGGAAGGAATGGCGGAAGAACCCGACCGGCCCGTCTGACTCGTAAGTGATCTCTTGGTTCGGTACCAGTTCCTTGATCGTTACCGTGGCGGGCTGCTTGCCGAACAGGTGGCCAACGGTCTCCCATTTCGAGCCGACTGTCACAGGCCCGCTATCCACGCGCGTTACCTCCAGCTTCTGCTCCGCCCATTCGCTGTGGTTGCTGATGTCGGACAGGTAGGCGAATGCCTGGTCCGCCGACGCTGTCACCTGGGTGTGCCGCGCGATCTCTGACATGATCTGCCTCCTTCGTTGTGCGGTGCGCCGATTATACTCTCGCCAATTCCGTTCGCATCGCGTTCTCACCGAACTGACTGCGGGCGTGGGTCATACCGGTGAGACGCCCGCCGCGCGCCTCAAGCCGGAGGAAGTTCGTGAAGTCGCCTACTCCTGGGAACGACAGCGGAAACTCGCCCACCATTTTTCCCGAATGCGCGCCCAGATTGAGAACATCCGTTGTCCCGAATGGAGTTGTTACGGTGGCCGTATTCGCTTCGCCGATGGTCAGCGTGATGGCCAGCGGTGCCATCGGCGTTTGAACGGTACCTGACCAGGCGCCTGACAGATCGGCATTCTCGTCGATCGGTTCGACCTCCGGGATGTCGCCGACTCGCGTGAAGGCGAACGGATAGACGCCGCCAGAGATGCCGGGCTCGTCGCCGCCTGTGAGCGTGACCTCGAAGCCGTGGAACATGCCGCCCTCCCCCTCGACTCCACCGCCTTCAAGTGCGACCAGGCGCGACTCGCACACCTCATCGAGGACGACAAGGCCCTCAGATACGTCGATCGCCGGGGGATCGTCTTCGACTTCGGCCACGACATCCCAGAAGTTCGTGCGATACAACCCCGGCCGGATCCCCTGGACGGCTACACCTTTGCGCGAGGTCGAGTCGAGCAATACCTCCAGAGCGGTGTTTGCGATGACTGACCTCGCCACTTGCATTCCTGCGGTATTGATGAGTAGAGCGACGCCGACGCCATCCTCCGGGTGGAACCCCGCGAACGCCGTGAAACCACCGCCGTCGCCGCCGTGACAAACGAGTTCTCGTCCATTCGAGCGGGTCACCCGGAAGCCGAGACCCATCCCGTCCGGCGCGGCCCCCTGGCGAGCGCTGACCTCCTGCATCTCGCGCACCGAGTCCGGTGCAAGGATCCCTGTCCCGTCTCCGATATGTGCTTGAAGAAACTCCGCCAGGTCCATGGCGGTAGACCAGCAGCCACCTGCCGGGCTCGTTGGGATGACCGGCCATTCGTCCATTGGCAGGGCGTGAACGGTGCGATCCACGAGGCTGACGAAGTGACCGTTTGCATGCGGTCCTTCCGGCTGACCGTATATGGTCTTGTCCATTCCGAGGGGCGCCAGGATCTCGTCGCGGAAGTACTCGCCGACGGACCTGCCTGAGCACCGTTCGATCAGCAACCCGAGCGCCGCATATCCCCAGTTGGCGTAGACCATCGCGCTGCCGGGCCGCCAGGAAGTCTTCGCCGCGAGATCGACGTACTCCGCGAGTTCGTGGCGCCCCGGTGGGTCCAGTCCGATATTCACCGGCATCCCGGCGGTGTGTGTGAGCAGCTGGCGGATCGTGACTGGAGATTCGGCCTCCCACTGGTTCTTGATCGAGACGGGGGTAAGGTACGGGTTGACGGGATCGTCCAGGGCAAACATTCCCGCGTCGCGCAGTTGGGTGACCGCGGTTCCGACTATGGGCTTTGTCACTGACATGATGCCGCAGACCGTGTCGGGTTCCATCGTGGCGCCAGAGGCCAGATCGGCCAGGCCGTAGCCCTTCGCCCAAACGACCTCGTCCCGCCGAATCAAAGCGATGGTGAGTCCGGTCAGCCTAGTGCGCTCTAGCTGCTCACCGATCGTATCCTCGAGCTGAGCGTACACCGCGCTATTCCGCTGCGACCGGTTGCCTGGCGGCGGCGATGAACGCACGGATCTTGTCCGGATCCTTGACGCCGTTAGTCTCGACGCCGCTGGATACGTCTACAGCCCACGGATTGACCGTCGTCACGGCCTCGGCCGCGTTTGCGGGGGTAAGCCCGCCCGCGAGCACGGTGGGAGTCTTCGCTGCTACCTCCGCGGCAACCGCCCAGTCGATCGTGCGGCCGGTTCCCCCGTAGGTGCCCTCGACGTACGGGTCGAGGAGGAGGATTGCGCCGCCGTGGTAGTGCGAAAGGAGGTGCTCGGACGATTCGCCGTCCCGCACCTTCATGCACTTGAGGATTGGCCGGTTCAAGCTCGCGTTGAGTTCCCACGGCTCTGAACCGGAGAGCTGCACGAGGTCCAGCCCGCACTCGTCAGCGATCGAGTTGATTGTGCCGGCGTCCTGGTCGGCAAAGACGCCGACGAGCAGCGGCCGCTTTTCCCTCAAGCTTGCTTCGATTACGGTGACGGACGGTGACAGTTGCACGGGCGAATCTTTGCCGAGGGCCTCAGCAATGCGCTTGCCCTGCCCTATCGTCACCTGCCGCCGGGAAGGCGCGAACACCGCACCGATGAAATCGGCCCCGTATGCCGCAGCCAGCCGCGCGTGCTTCGGGTCCGAGATGCCGCAGATCTTGACGAGGGTCACGCGAGCAACTCCCGTACCTTCTCGGCTGGGTCCGGCGCGGTAATGACGCCCTCACCGATGAGTACAGCATCGACGCCGCATCGCTCCAAACGGATCATGTCGTCCCGGGTGAAGATTCCGCTTTCCGCGACGACAGTGGCATCGGCGGGCACAAGTGGGCGGAGTCGCTCGGTCGTGGCCAGGTCGAGGTCGAACGTCCGCAGGTCGCGGTTGTTGATGCCGATGAGGGTCGCGCCGGCCTCGACCGCCCGCTCCATCTCCGCCTCGTCGTGTACCTCGACCAGTGCGTCGAGTCCGAGCCCGCCCGCAGTCACCAGAAGCGATTCAAGGAGCGGCTGCTCCAGCATCGCCACGATCAGGAGGACAGCGTCGGCCCCGGCAGCGCGGGACTCGTAGAGCTGGTATTCGTCGAAGAGGAAATCCTTTCGAATTAACGGCGGACCCGACGGCAACGCCTCTCGCACGGCCGTAAGGTAAGTGAGTTGCCCCTGGAAGTGCTTCACCTCCGTAAGCACCGAGATCGCGGCCGCGCCGCCAACCGCGTATCGTTCAGCGAGCCAGACAGGGTCGAAATCTTCGCGGATGACCCCTCGAGAGGGGGATGCCTTCTTCACCTCCGCAATCATCGCTATCCCGGGAGAACGCAGCGCCGCGGCGAACCCGCGTGGGGCGGCAGATCGGTCGGCGGCGTTTCGGACATCAGCCACGGGCATGGATCGTTTCGCTGCCGCCAGTTCTACGCGCTTGTCGGCGACTATGCGGTCGAGAATGGTGTCGGTCGTCTGAGTCATTTCGGTGATTGTCCCACTACTGATCGAAGCTCTGGCTTAGCTTCACGAAGCCATCCATCCGCTGCTTCGCTTTTCCGCTGTCAATGGATTCGGAGGCGCGTTCGATGCCGTCCTTGATGTCTGTTGCGATGTCCGCCGCGATCAGCGCCGCGGCGCTGTTCAGGAGTACAACGTCGCGAATGGGCCCGGTCTCGCCTGCCAGCAACGAGGTGAGCGTGGAAACGTTTTGTTCCGGCGTCCCGCCCTTGATCGCCGTCGAAAGGGCAGTGGTGAGTCCGAACCGGCGAGCTTCGATCTTGTACTCCTTCACCTCGCCGTCGTTCAATTCGTAGACCGGGCAGGCGCCGTCCAGCGTCAGTTCGTCGCTGCCGTCGTGGCCGTGAATCACGAGCACCCGCTGGCTGCCCAGGCGGTGAAGCACGCCTGCCATGAGCGGCGCCAGCTCCGGCCGGGCGACGCCCAGAAGTTGATACTCCGCACCAGCCGGATTGGTGAGCGGACCGAGGATGTTGAACGCCGTCCGGATGCCGATTTCGCGCCGGGTGGGCGCCGCGTATTTCATTGCAGGATGGAAGGCCTGCGCGAACATGAACCCGAACCCCGTCTCCTCGATGCACTGAGCGACCTGCTCTGGTGTGAGGTCAATCTTCGCGCCGAGAGCCTCCAGAACGTCTGCGGAGCCGCAGCCGCTGCTCATCGCCCGGTTGCCGTGCTTCGCGACGCGAGCGCCGGCGCCAGCGGCAACGAAGGCGCTGGCCGTCGAGATGTTGAACGCGCCGGTACCGTCGCCGCCGGTACCGCACGTATCGAGCAGCGGACCAGCTACTTCGACGTGCAGAGAGTGGTCCCGCATGACCTTCGCCATGCCAACGATCTCGTCTACAGTCTCGCCCTTCAGGCGCAGCGCCACGAGGAAAGCCGACAGCTGCGCCGGTGTCGCCTCGCCGGCGAAGACCTCGAGCATTGCCTCTGCGGCTTCGTCCTCGGTGAGGTCGCGCCGCTCGTTGACGAGGGCTTCGATTGCGTGTTTGATGCTCACCCAGCCATCTCCAGGAAGTTCTTGAGGAGGTGCTTCCCTTCGCCAGTCAGGATTGACTCCGGGTGGAACTGGACGCCCTCCAACGCGTTGTAGCGGCGGTGACGGACACCCATGATGACGCCGCTGTCGGAGCGGGCGCTGATCTCCAGCTCGTCGTGGGGGAAGCCCTCCTCCTGAATCGACAGAGAATGGTAGCGGATGGCCTCGAACGGGTTCTCCAGCCCGGCAAAGACGCCCTTGCCATCGTGGGAGACCATCGAAGTCTTGCCGTGGACGATCTCGCCCGCGTAGGCGACCGTCCCGCCGAAGGCCTCGCCGATGGACTGCTCGCCCAGGCAGACACCGAGGATCGGCGTCTTACCCGCGAAGTGCTTAATCAGCGGCACGCTGATTCCCGCCTCCTTCGGCGTACAGGGGCCTGGCGAGACGACGATCTTCTCGGGCGCCATTACTTCGATGTCCTCGATCGTGACCTTGTCGTTGCGTTCGACCTCGACCTCCGCACCAAGTTCGCAGAGGTACTGGTAGAGGTTGTAGGTGAAGCTGTCGTAGTTGTCGAGTAGCAGGATCATTTCGTCTCCTTTGCCACGAAAATTTGCCGCGGCACGGTCACGCCCGAGATGTCGCGCGCAGCTTCGCTCGCCAGGAACACGACCGTAGGGACGGAGTCTTCGGGCTGGCCGACTTCGCCGCGCTCGTACGCCGCGGCGATGGACTCCTCGGTCTGGAGTGCGCGCCAGAACGGCGTGTCGGTCACACCCGGCGCGAAGGCGTTTACGCGGATTCCATATCGCGCGACCTCCATCGCAAGCGACTCGGTGATGCTGATGATCGCCGCCTTGGATGCGGCGTACGCCGCCACGTACTCCCGTGGCCGCAGGCCAAGGCCGGAGGCGGTGTTGATGATGACCCCCGACCTCTGCGGGATCATGTGCTGAAGGGCGGCTCGCGAGCAGAGGAACGTGCCACGCACGTTCGTCGCGAAAACGGTGTCCCAGTCCTCCTCGCTCATGCGGGAAAGCGGGCCGCCGCGCGCCCGACCGGCGTTGTTGACGAGGATGTCGATCCGGCCAAAACCGCTAATCGCTGTATCGACCATCGCGTCCACCTGCGCGGCGTCAGACACGTCGCACACGTTCGCCAGCGCGGCCTCCCCGATCTCACCCGCGACCGCACCAGCGGTCTCTCCGTTGACATCGGAGACGACGACCCGGGCGCCCTCGGCGGCGAAGCCGTGCGCGATAGCCCGGCCGATGCCGGAGCCAGCGCCGGTTATTACGGCGACCTTGCCGTCGAGCTGTCCCATAGTTACCTTCCGAACTCTGCGCTGGAGACAACCTCTTCGCATGTGGCGGCGAATTCGCTGAAGTTGTTGTGGATCTCAGTGCCGCACATCGCCAGGATTTGAGTGCCGTTAACGTCGATCACGTAAGCATAGACAAAGCCGGTTTGGCCAAGGTAGTCGAAGTGGTAATCGCTGCCATCAGACAGCTTGAAGATCGCGAATTCCTCTTCGTCAGCGTTCTTCATCTCCAACCGGTTCGCTTGCCGGCCGCCCACCGTCACTGTTTGCGTCTCGACAACAGTGGCGTAGGGAAGATCGTTGAACCATTGAACGTAGTCGGCCGGTGGGTCGACCGGCTCGCTCCGCGCTCCGGATGCGTAGGAGTAGACCTGTGTCGGCTGCAAGAAGTCTACGTAGCCGTTCGGAAACTCCGGCTGGTAGACGGCGAAGAGATCGGAAATGTCTGCTTCCTCGGGCACGGTGAACCCCTCACTTGCAGTGACGGTCACAGGAATCGGCAACTGCGAGCTGCTGAATGTTCCGCCCGTCGCGCCACCGCTAACGGTTGGCGTCGCTTCGCCGGTCGAATCCGTGGCGTCCGGCGAGCTATCGCCGCCTGCGCCCTCGTCGTCGTCGTCGCAGGCGCTGAGCAACAACGCGATGCAGCCCACTGCCAATAGTCCCAAGAATATTGCCTTCACATTGTCTCCCTTCTGCCAGGTCCAGGTAGTCCTGGTTAGATCTTTCTTGCGGAATAGATTAGCGTCTGGGGTACCATCCGCACCTTCTCGTACGAGTAGCGTTGCTCGAAGTACGTCGCTGCATCGCGGAACGGCGGCGGCGGTGGCTCGAGGATTCGCTCCACGGCGAATCCTGCCGTCTGCAGTTCCGAGAACCACTCCGATACGGGCCGCGACCATGAGCGGAAGTTCGCGCTGACGCCATGCTCCGGGAAGTCCCACTCCCAGTCCTCCTGGCCCTCGAAGTAGGAGCGCACTATGGTCACCGGCACGTCCTCCGAAGTCATCGTGTCGAAGGGGTGCGAGACGCTGAAAGCGAACTGTCCGCCGGACGCCAGCACACGCGCCACTTCTGCGAAGCACCGCTTGATGTCCTCGACGTAGAGGAGGGCGTGCACCGAAATCGCCAGGTCGAACGAACTGTCGGCAAAGGCGGACAAGTCCTCGGCTGTCCCCCGGACCAGGCGGGCTGTCACGCCGCGTTCCGCCAGGTGCTTGCGCGAGTGATCTAGCTCAACGTCCGACAGGTCGATTCCTGCGAGGTCCACGGCGCCCATGGCGTGTAGCGCGACGATGTCCTCGCCGCCGCCACAGCCGACGACGAGCGCACGCTTGCCGGATACGTCGCCTACGACCTGTAGTTCGGTCTCGTCCGGACACCACACGCCCCAGCCGATCACATCCCAGTTGCCGCGCTCGCGGGCCTGGTAGACATCGGCAATGGCGTTCCATGCGGCGCGATTGTCTGGTGGCGTCGCCAGCGGCTCCTCGTAGACGGTCTCGCCTCGACCGAGCGCTCCTTGCTCCTTGCTCCCTGTTTCCTGGTCCATCTCAGTACCCCAGGCTTCCCGTGAGCGCCGTCTCCTCCATCTCCTCCGCGAGATCGATGGCAGCCAGCGTGGCGCGAGCCTTATTCAACGTCTCCTGGTATTCGGTCTCCGGGACGCTGTCGTAGACGATGCCGCCGCCGGCCTGGATGTAGGCGATGCCGTCCTTGACCGCCATCGTCCGGATCGCGATCGCGGTGTCCATGTTGCCGGAAAAGTCGAAGTAGCCGACGGCGCCGCCGTAAGGGCCTCGGCGGTCAGGCTCCATCTCGCTGATGATTTCCATCGCCCGGATCTTGGGTGCGCCGCTCAGCGTCCCCGCCGGGAAGCAGGCCCGCAGGGCATCGTACGCAGACATACCGTCGCGGAGCGTGCCCTCGACCCGCGATACCAGGTGCATCACGTGCGAGTACTTCTCGACGATCATGAAGTCCTTCACGTTTACGGTGCCTGCCTGACTGACGCGGCCAATGTCGTTGCGGCCGAGATCGACCAGCATGACGTGCTCAGCGCGCTCTTTTTCGTCAGTGGCCAGGTGTTCCGCGATCTCCGCGTCCTCATCGGGATCGCGGCCGCGAGGCATCGTCCCGGCGATGGGGTGCGTCTCGACGACGCCGTCCTCGACGCGCACGAGCATCTCGGGCGAGGCGCCGATGATGTGAAGGTCGTCCATCTGCAGGAAGAACATGTACGGCGAGGGG
>Ga0105347_1000124_pt1 | contig 37119 bp, 47 predicted proteins | sample EasRivMeERMLT890_FD_89677 | JGI IMG/M metagenome (GOLD analysis project Ga0105347, IMG submission 89677) | Soil microbial communities from meander-bound floodplain in the East River, Colorado, USA - East River MetaG ERMLT890 | ecosystem: Environmental > Terrestrial > Soil > Floodplain | place... | reverse complement strand
TATGTCGTGTGGCTTAAGCTCGACTGACCGATGTCTGATCTGGCCCTAACCCACACCAAACGCGATCGGCGTGGCGGGTGGAACCGCAACCTACCGTCGCGCGACGATGGCCCGCAGCAGGCTCCAGCGGCCGCGAGAGACCCGATCGCGTTCATTAACAGCCTGACGCATACCAAAGGGCCGCATGCGCGCGAGACCTTCAATCTCCGCCCCTGGCAGGTGAAGATTCTGAAGCAGATTTTCAAGAAGCGGAAGGATGGCACGCGGCAGTACCGGACGTGCCTGCTGATGCTCCCGCGGAAGAACGGCAAGAGCGAGCTGGCCGCGGCGATTGCGCTGTACGGGTTACTCGCCGACGGGGAGACGGGCGCCGAGGTGTATAGCGCGGCCGCGGATAAGGACCAGGCGGGCCTGGTGTTCGGGGTGGCGGCACAGATGCTCCGGAACGATCCCGTGCTCAGTGAGGCGTGTTATATCGTCGACTCGCAAAAGCGGATTGTGCATCAGCAGAGCGCGAGCGTGTACAAGGCGATTTCGGCTGAGGCGTACAGCAAGCACGGGTTCAACGCCTCAATGGTGATTTATGACGAGCTGCATGCGGCGCCCGATCGCCGGCTGTATGACGTGCTCTCGACCTCGATGGGCGCGCGGGCGCAACCGTTACTCCTGGTGATCTCGACGGCGGGCTTCGATCGCCATTCGATCCTCTGGGAACTCTACAGCCACGCGAAGAAGGTGCAAGAGAACCCCGCGATCGATCCGACGTTCTTACCGATTCTGTACGAAGCCCCGGAGGGCGCCGACTGGACCTCGCAGAAGGTCTGGAAGAAAGCGAATCCCGCGCTCGGCGATTTTCGGAGTCTTGAGGAAATGCAGATTGTCGCGGCGCGGGCAAAAGCGATCCCGGCGCAAGAGAATACGTTTCGCCGGCTGTATTTGAATCAGTGGACGGAGCAAGCCTCGCGCTGGCTCGCGCTCGAGGCGTGGGATGGGTGTCTAGTCCATGACGCACAGCGAGTACCGGTCTAGTCTCACCGGCCGCGCCTGTTATGCCGGGCTGGACTTGTCGAGTACGAAAGACCTCACCGCGCTCGTCGGTGTCTTTCCGGATGCCACGGGCTTTGATGTGCTTCCGGAATTTTTTGTCCCGGCCGATCACATTCCGGAGCGGGCGCGGCGCGATCGCGTCCCGTATGACGAATGGGCGCGGCACGGGCTGTTGAATGCGACGCCGGGGAACTCCGTTGACTATGAGTACGTGCGGCAGACCGTCTTAACCTGGGCGCGGCTGTTTGATTTCAAAGTGCTCGGCGTGGATCCGTGGAATGCGCGCGGGTTGATTACACAACTCAGCGAACAGGACGGCTTAACCGTCGTGGAAGTCCGGCAAGGCTTCGCGAGCCTGTCGGGGCCGTCAAAGGCGCTCGAAACCGCGATTCTCTCGAAACGGCTCCGCCATAATGGCCACGCCGTGTTGCGCTGGTGTATTAGTAACGTCTCGCTCGAGACGGACGCCGCGGGGAATATCAAGCCGTCGAAGGCGGCGAGTACGGAGCGGATTGATGGCGTCGTCGCGCTCGTCATGGCGATTGATCAGATGGAACGACAACAGCACCTGCTGACGCCCGATTATTCGCTCATGGTGGTCGGATGAAACGCCGGCCGGGGCGCCCGCACGTCTCCCCGGATGACACCTCGGTGCAGGTTGGGCTCACCTTGCCCGCGAAAGAGTTCGATCGCCTGTGTCGCAAGGCGCTACGGCTCGAGGTCAGCGTCGCCGAAGTCATTCGGCGCGAACTCGATCGCATAAAAATACAGAAACCTGAATAACCGATCGGCCCGGCGCACACTGGCGCGGCGTGGATCGCGTCTTTTCCCTCGACATTAAATCGCTGGATCCGGACCGGCGCACGTTCGCCGGGATCGCGTCCACGCCCGCGCTCGATCGGCAGGGCCATATTCTCGATCCGGCCGGCATCACGTTTACCAATCCCGTCCCGCTGCTCTTGCATCACGACCAAAAACAGCCCGTGGGTTGGGTGACGTTGCGCGCCGCGGCCGATGGGATCTACTTCGACGCCGTGGTGTCGAGCCATGACGAAGGCGGGCGCCTGAAGGACCGGCTCGACGAAGCCTGGCACAGCGTCAAGGCCGGTGTGATTAAAACCATGAGTGTCGGTTGGCGCCCGATCGGCGATGCCGTCGAGCGGTTGACGAACGGCGCCACGAAGTTCCTGAAATCCGAAATCTTTGAAGTGTCGATGGTGAGCATTCCTGCGAATCCGCAGGCCGTGATTCTCAGTCACAAAAGTATGCCGAAGGAGCCTGTTATGACGATTGCTGAACGGATTCAAGGACTCACGCAGACACGCGCGGACCTCGGGTTGCAAATGCAGAATCTGATGGAGAGCGCGCCCGCGGGCAGCACGCTTGATGAGTCGACGGCCGCGACGGTGGACGAGATCAAACTGAAAATCAAGACCTGCGAGACCGACGAGGCTCGCTGGCGCGACCTGGAAGCGGTGCAGATGACGAAAGCGACCGCCGTGACGTCGCCGTACTCGCACGTGTCCGTCAGCGAGACCGTCGAGCCGGGGATCAAGTTCGCGCGGTACGTGCTCGCGAGCATCGGCTGTAAATACATGAACACCGACGCGGTGACGTATGCGCAGAGTCGCTGGGGCAGCTCGACGCCCGATGTCGCGCTCGCGTTGAAAGCGGCCGTGGCCGCGGGCACGACGACCGACGCGACGTGGGCGAAGCCGCTGGTCAACCCGTCGATTACGGCCGATTTCCTGCCGTTGCTCCGCGCGGCCACGATCATTGGGAAGATCGCCGGCTTGCGAAAAGTGCCGTTCAACGTGAACGTCCCCGCGCAAACGGCCGGCGGCGTGGTGGCGTGGGTCGGGGAGTTGAAGCCGAAGCCCGTGACCGCGATGGCCTTCGCGATGGAGAATTTGCCGTTCAACAAAGTCGCGGCGATCGTCGTGTTGTCACAGGAGTTAGTGCGCTTTAGCAATCCGTCAGCCGAGGCGGTCGTGCGCGATTCCCTGGTGAAAGACATCGCGGCGTACCTCGACGCGCAATTCATTAACCCGGCCGTCGCGGCCGTGGCGGGTGTCAATCCCGCGTCGATCACCAATGGCGCGCCGACGGCGGCGGCGACGACGAACCCACTCGCGGATATTCTCGGGTTGATCAACCATTTCGCGACGAACAATATCCCCGTCGATGGGCTGACGTTTCTTCTCTCGCCCGCGAATGCACTGGCGTTGTCGTTCCGCACAAACCTGGACGGCTCGCCGGAGTTCCCCGGCATCGGGATCAACGGCGGCACGTACAAGGGCTTGCAGTTCATTACGTCGAACACGATGACCACAAACGTCGTCGCGCTCGCGCCGCAATACATCCTGATGGCCGATGACGGCGGCGTCACGATCGACGCCTCGACGGAAGCCTCGCTACAGATGGACAGCGCCCCGACATCCCCGATCGTGGACACCACGGTGCTGGTGTCCATGTTCCAGATGAACGCCGTCGCACTCCGCGCGGAGCGGTACATCACCTGGAAGCGCGTGGGCACGAACACCGTGAAATACCTCACCGCGACGGCGTGGCCGTCGCCCACGGGCACGACGACGATGGCGGCCAGCAGCGCGAAGGGCTAGGCGCGTGAGCGTACTCGCTACGGTGCGATCCCGGCTGGCGTCGATGCTGACGTTAGCCGGCGGCGGGAGTGGATCGTCGTGGTATCCGGTCGTCCGTGAGCCATACACGGGCGCCTGGCAGAACAACGATCCACTGACGACCGAATCCGCGCTCGGGAACCCCAGCGTGTTCGGCGCCGTCTCGCGCATTAGTCAGGACATTAGCAAGATCGCGCCGCCACTCCTGCTCGAGCGCGACCGCCTCGGCTTCTGGTCGGAGACCACCAATCCCGCGTACTCGCCCGTCCTGCGCCGGCCGAATCACTATCAGACGGCACAGCAATTCATTGAGACGTGGGTGATCGACAAGCTGCTGTACGGGAACTTCTACGGGCTGAAGCGGCGCGACGAGCGCGGTGTGGTCAACGAGCTGCATCGCCTCGATCCGGCGCGCGTCAAGGTGCTCACGGCGCCCGATGGCAGCGTGTACTACGAGCTGCAATCGAACGACCTGGCGGGCATGCCGGAGTCGACACAGCCCGTCGTGATTCCGGCGCGCGAACTCATTCACGATCGCTGGAATTGTCTCTACCATCCACTGTGCGGCGTCTCGCCGTTGTCGGCGATTACCGGCGCGATTGCACAAGCGAAGGCGATTCAAGATAACAGCACCACCTTTTTCGCGAAGGGCGCGCGGCCGTCAGGCGTTCTGATTGCGCCGACCAAGCTCGATCCGCTCTCGGCGTCGCGCCTCAAGGCGGACGCCGCGAACTTTAAGAGCGGCGAGATTCTCATCGCCGAACTCGGGATGAAGTACGAGAGCGTGTCGACCTCCGCCGTCGATGCCCAGGTCATCGAGCAACTCGGCTGGACCGAGGAGAAGATCTGCGAAGTCCTCGGCTTGCCGATCTCGATTCTCAATAGCAGCAAGCAGCCGCCGTACGCAAACGCCGAAGCCTCGCAGCTGCAATACAAGTCGCAGTGTCTCGAACCCCATCTCGTGTCGATCGCGACGTGCCTCGACGAGGGGCTCGAGCTGCCGTCGTATCTCACGATCGAGTTCGATGACGGCTTGCTGATTTGGATGGACACGATGTCCCGCGTGCAAGCCGCACAGGCCGCCACGAGCGCGGGCGTCCTGTCGCCGAACGAGGCGCGCAGTGAATGGTTCGGGCTCGGGCCTGTCCCCGGCGGCGAGACGCCGTACCGGCAACAGCAGGACTGGCCGTTGTCCACCTTAGCGGAGCGCGATCCCCCGGCCGTGCCCGCTACGCCGCCGGCGACTGCCACGCCCGCGGAGGAGGTACCAGCGTGACGCTCGAGTTCTCGCGCGTCACGCTGGAGCCGCTGTGGACGGTCGACCAGGCGAAAGTCCACTTACGGATCACCGGCACCGATCACGACGCCGACGTGGCGCAAAAACTGGCCACGGCGCAAGAGGCGATCCTGTCGTATCTCAATGTGGCGGTCGATCCCACGTGGGATGCGGCGACAGCACCGGCCGCCGTGACGCATGCGATCCACTTGCTGACGGCGTACTACTACGAGGACCGCGGTGACGGGGAGCTCCCCGACCCGTGGCCGAAGATCTATGCGTTGCTCGCCGCCTATCGCGATCCGACGGTGGCCTGATGGCGCGCGGCGCTCGCCGGCATCTCGTGACGTTTCAGAATCCGGCGGCGACGGAGCCCGTGACGTGGACGGATCTGGTGCCGGCCGCGTGGTTCGTCAGTATCACGCTGCTCACGGGGGACGACATCGGCGTGTTTATCGAACCGGCGGCGGGCACGCCGACGAGTTCCGCGTCGTGGCTCGTGCGTGGCGATTTTCATCCGGGCGTCACGACACAGACCCGGATGATCTGGGGCAGTCACATGTTTGCGATCACGAGCGTCGACAACGTCGAGTTGCGGGGCGTCGAGATGGAATGCCGCGCGGTGCAGGTGGCGCCCTAATGCCGGCCGCGCTCCGGCTCTTTGGGATTCAAGAATTGAAAATCGCGCTGACGAACTTGCCCACGGAATTGAAAGGGCAAGCCTCAAAGCTCGTGCTGGATACCGCCTACGCGGCGGCGGCCGAGATCCAAGCGGCGTATCCGATCGGGCCGACAGGGAACTTGAAAAAGGGCGTCAAGGTGCGCGTCTTGGAATTTGGGCCGCACGCCGTGGCGGCGCAAGTGCGAAGCACGGCGCCGCATGCCTGGTGGAACGAGCACGGGGACCAACTACACGAGCGCACAACGAAACAGCGTGGCTCGCGCGGACGGATGTTCTCGAAGAAAGGGATCCCGCGGCCGATCTTTGTGCCGACGATGATCCGGTATCGGCGCGCGATGTATCTCAAGCTCGCCGAGATCATCAAGGCGACGGGCCTTGATGTGAAACTCGAAGGATAGGGGGCAGCGATGGCTATCAAGACAGGGCGGTACGGACAGGTACTCTGGGATCCCGCGGCGACAACGCCGGTCGCACTTATTTCGTTGAACGCCTGGACGGGCGATTTCAAAACCGAATTTGAGGACGTGACCTGCTTCCTCGACACAAACCGCGTGTATATCCCCGGCCTCAAGAATGCCGAGGGGACGCTCGGCGGGTTCTGGAACTCCGCGAATATCGAAATCTTTGAAGCCGCGGAGCAAGAGACGCCGGGCATGCTCGAACTCATCCCGAACAATACCGAACCGACGTTCAAATGGAGCGGGCTCGCCTACATGGACGCCTCGATTGACTGCTCACTTGGCGCGCCGAAAGTGACCGGCACGTGGAAAGCGGCAGGCCCGTTCAATCTCGCGGGCGGCGCGTAGTCGGCGCGGGTGTTCCGCGAACTGTCGTTGCACGGGGGCGCAGCTGAGATCGTCTGGGGGTATCGCCCAGCGGTCGTGCTCCGCTCGTGGCGCATTGCGAAATCCGACGGCAAGTGGATTTTACGCGGCGCGATCGTGCGCGTGGATAAGGCACAAGCGGGCCATCGGCCGCTGCTGTTCACGGCGCCGCGGCCGGGCGGGTTCTGGGCGTGGCCGATTGAATCGATCGCGATCGGGGAGTCGAGTGTACGGGCGACACTGGGGCCGCCAGTGCGATAGCAGGGGGCATACATGGCACGTTGTCGGGTTGTCTCGCCGGATACCGTCCGCTTGCCGTTGACAGACGGCGACTTTCTCCTCGTCAAAAAAGAATTGAATGCGGGCGAATACATCGATTCCCTGACGGAGATGGGCGCGGGGAAGGCGCTCGCCGTCGTCGTCGCGTACCTCGTAAGCTGGACACTCGTGGGCGTGAATGATGCGCCGATCGCGTACCACCTCGGGCTGTCGACGGACGAACGGCGGGACGTGCTCCGAAGTCTCGATGTCGCGACACTCGTGGAAATCACGCAGGCGCTTGACGCGCATGCGACCGCGAATGAACGGGCGATTGCAGAAAAAAAAAGGACGAGCGATCTCGTCGCCGTATCCTGACGGATCTCGCGTTGTGCAAAGTCATGGGCATGAGCTATGAGGACATTCGGGCGCTGCCGCGGGAGGTGTACGAAGTGCTGATCGAGGACGTGAACGCGCGGAGTGAGCGCGCCGCGCTCGAGGTCGCCGACTAATGGCCGCGTTAACCGGCACGATGAATGCCGACTTCTCCGACTTCTTCTTCGAAGTCGATAAAGCCAAAATCAAACTGCACGAACTGGAGTCGGCGACGGGCCAAACGGACAACGCGCTCGGCGGCATGGCCGAGGGACTCGGTCAGGTGGATAAAACCCTCGGCCTGTTCGGCGTGCGTCTCGGGCCGCAGATTCAAGCGATGCGGGAACTGGGCAACGTTGCCGGGCTCACGTTCGAGAAGCTGGGATTGTTTGGATCGCTGGGGGCGATCGGGGCGACGTTAGCGGCGTCCTTTCAACTCACCACGTGGGCCTTGGAATGGACGACCCTCGACGAGGCGATCGCGGATGCGACGGCGAAGTTGATCGGCTGGGGCGATGTCGCGGGGGCGAATGCGACCGCGCAAACGGACGCGCTCGCGCTCGCCTCGCAGCGGGCGGGGTACGCGGTCACGACCGTCACGGAAGCGATCCGGGTGAATACCGAGTGGAATGCGAAGCACGCCGCCTCGTTGAACACCGGGGCGCAACGGCTCGCCGACTGGGACCGGCAGATCTCAAAGGTCCGGAACAGTGGCGACCTTGAGACGATCACGCGGGAACTCAAAGAGGGCTCGTCGACCGTCAAGCAACTCGCCGAACGGTTCGGCATTAGCGCCGAAGCGATTACGCACTACACGAACCGGGCGAAAGAAAGCGCGACGATCCTCGACAAGTTACGCGAGAAGGAACGCGCCGATCTCAAGAAAGTGAGTGACGCGCAAGCGGAACTCAATCAACTCGGCGGGGGCTGGCGGACCACGCTCGAGACGATCTTGCCCGCGACGGCGGCGGCGGCCACGGCGGCGCTCGCGCTCGGCGGGGCACAATCCACGATCGCGACGGCGATGAATTTGTCGGAAGTGCAAGTGTCGGCGCTCAATAAAGCCCTACAGGAACAAACGCGGATCCTCCAACTCAACGAACCCGCGATCGGCTCGCTCGATAGCTGGATGAAATCGCTGGCGCCCGAGATCCGCAAGGCGGGCGAATCGCAGATGTTCTTTGACCAACAGCTGATGGCGTCGATCGCGACGGTCGAATCGGCGGCCGTACCCGCGCTGGAGAAACTCGAGGAGACCTATCGCAGTGTCACGGAGGCGGCGCGGGAAGCGGCCGCGCCCAGCAAGAACGCGCCCGGATCGGTCGGCGTGAATCTCGGCGGCATGGCGTTCGGCACGATGGGTGTTGAGGCGGCGATGAGTGCGTATACGGCGCGGTTCGGCAGTGGCAGTGCGGCCGGCGCGATTGGCGGGGGACCGGCGCCGGACTTCCTCTCCTGGGCGATGAAGATGGGCTACGCGACGAAAGGCACGCAAGTCTCGAACACGTTCAACATCGTCGATACGGAGTCCGAGATCGCGCGGCGCGTGTCCGAAGAAATCAGCCGGCAGATTCAGCGCGGGAGTCTCGTCACGTAATGCCGTATCAGCCTGCGGTTCTCGGCACGGCGCGGCTGAACAATTTTCGGCTGAACTATCTCACGCCCGCGCTCGCCGCTGAACGGCCGGCGCGAATCTGGTTCATTCTCGGGGGCGTCGACATCTCCGCGCCGACGAGTCCGACCCGCGTGATCTACAAGTCGGTCTCGATCCGTGATGTCGTGTTCGACACGCCGAATACCTGCCAGATTACGTTCTACGGCGCGGCGCCCACGCTCGGCGCGCGCCTTGAGGTCTGGGTCGACGCGAACGATCCCACGCTCCTCTTTGGCGGCGAATTGCAGACCGTCGACCGCACGTATAAGGGTCGGCCGTCCACGGTGCTCCATCCGTGCACGGCGATCGACGATACCGCCCGCGCGAACCGCAAACGGCCGCTCGGGCTCTGGACGAACACGAGCGCGACGACGATCGCCCAGTGGCTGATGTCCACCTATGCGCCCGGCTACTCGAGCGCGGGCGTGGAAGCGGACCTGCCGCCGATCTCCATCAACTTCGACGGCAGCGAAGGCGGGATGAAAGGGTGTCTCACGGCGATCGCGAAAATCATTGGCGGGTACTGGTACTTCGAGAACCGGACGCTCTACTTGTTCATCACGCCGCCGGGGCCGGCGCCCGATCCGATCGACGACACGCCGTCACGGTTCCTGCACGAGCCGCAGGTCCGACACACCCTCGACAAGTCGCAAGTGCGCACGCGCGTGTACGGCAAGGGCGCGAGTTCGCAGCTCGCCGCGACCGTCGATGGCACGGTGACGATCGTCCCGGTAGAAGAAGCGACGATGTTCAACGCGGCCGGCGGGCAGGCGATTAGCGCCGTCACGCCGGACGGCGCGGCCTCGCGCGTGCTGACGTATACCGGCACGCAGGCGGGCGGCGGCGGCGGGCTCGTGGGACCAGGCGCGGCGCCGTCGAGCGCGCCAGGGCTCGCGCTCGCCGCGGGCGCTGGCGTCGAGTCGGGCGTGCACGGCTACGCGATCACGTTCACGACGGCGAGCGGCGAATCCATTCCCGGCCCGATGTCGTCGATCACCGTGGGGACGATTGCGAATCCCACGGCGGCGCCGCAGCCGGGCGCGCCCACGGCCGGCGGGAGTATTGATCCGGGGACGTATTACTACGCGGTGACGTTTGTCACGGCGTCGGGCGAAACGTCGACGACGGTACAGAGTGCGCCCGTGACGACATCGTCCGGCGGCTACTACGTGCCGGCACCGACGACGACGCTGCTGTTATCGAACGTGTTGGACGCCATGACGACGGCGTACCAGCCGGGCGATTCGATCACCTTCCGCTATGCCTATGTCAACGCGCAAGGTGTGACGACGGCCGGACCCCTGTCCGCGCCCATTATTGCGATCCATTACGGGGGCCAACCAGCCTCTGTGAGTCAGGGGATCACGCTCTCAGGGTTGTCGATTTCGTCAGATCCGACGGTGACGCTGCGCCGCGTCTATCGCTATAAAAATGGCGTCTTTCACAATTCGTACAACGTCGCGGAGTCGTTCGGGGGGAACTATACGGACGGCAGCGGGGAAACCCTGTTAGGCGTTCCGCCCAGCGCCACGAATACGGCGTTCGTGCCGGGGACGAATTATCAAACGGTCCCGTTGACGCAGATCCCGATCGGGCCGCCACTCGTCACGGCGCGCAAAATCTACCGCGGGCCGTCCTGGCGCCTCGTCGACACGATCGCGAACAACACGACGACGACCTATACCGATACGAAAGCGGAAGCGAGTCTCGGCGCCGCGGTGCCGGCCACGAATACGGCCGTCGCGAATCGCGTGACGGTCACGATGCCGCTCGGGAGCGGGGCCGTGACCGGGCGCAAGGTCTACCGCACGACGGCGAACACGTCGGCGTTGCGTCTGCTGTATGTCGGCGCCGACAACACGACCACGTCGATACTCGACGGCGTCAGCGATGCGGCGCTCGGCGCCGCCGCGCCAGTGTCCGACACGTCTGGTCTGGTGCAACCGTCAGGACAAGTGCCGGCCGGCTCGACGGCGATCATCGTCGCGAACACGGCCGCGTTCAGTGCGACCGGCGGCTGGGCGATTGTCGGCAACGGCGAACAGGCGATCCGCTATAGCGGCGTGACGGGGACGAGTCTCACCGGCATTCCCGCGTCGGGGGTCGGCGCGCTCGTCGCGGCCGTCTCGTACAACTCGACGATCACGGCCTCGCCCGCGCTCCTCGGCGTCACGGGAATCCTCGAGCTGATGCTCAAGGGCTCGCCGATTCATGTCTGGGTACAGCGGGACGATCTCGCCGCACAGGCGTACATGCTGAGTCTCGACGGGACCGGCGACGGGATTTATGAGCACATCGTCAGCGATGACCGGCGCTCCGAAGCCTCGCTCATCCAAGTGTGTGACGCGGAGTTGGCGCTCTACAGCCGGCCACTCGCGACGGTGACGTATGCCACGCGGGACACGAAAACCAAAAGCGGCAAGACCGTCACGATCGCGTTGACGACTCCGGCGATCGCCGAGTCCCTCACGATTCAAGATGTGGCCATCTCCGACATCGGGATTGCGCCGACGCTCAAGCCGAAGTTCACCGTGACGGCGTCGAGTGTGCGGCAGTCGTTCGATGCGGTCTTGCAGATGTTGATCCGAAAGGCGGGCGCCTGATGGCGATTGATCGCGGTCCCTGGGATGCGCTCGTCGACGACGACGGCTCAAACCTCGTCGGCACGGTTTTGAATAAAGACATAATCAAAACGGTGATTCTCGACCCCGTCGATGCCGCGCTCGCGCTCGTCGCGAGTGAGGGGGCGCATCCGGTGGTCCTCGTCAATAGCGATGTCGGCACCCTGAATAACTGGACGCCGGCGGGCTTCGGCACGCAGCCGACGTATATGCACTGGACGGGCGCGAGCGCGGCGACGATCAGCGGGCTCGTCGCCGGGGTCGATGGGCAGATGGTGACGATTAAGAACCGCAGCCCGAACGGATCCGTGCTGTCGTTTGTGCATAGCACGGCGTCCGCGTCGGCCGCGCAGAATCGGTTCCTGAATGCGGCGACGAGTGCGCCGACGCCGGTGGCGCTCGAGGGGACGATCCGCTTCGTGTATGTCGCGTCGGTGGCGGTGTGGGTGATGATCGGCCATGAGCAGGGCGCCTGGATTACCCCGCCGTTTACCGCGACGGATTACTACGGGCTCGGCGGGGCGACGTGGACCGTGTCGGCGGTGGAAGTCAATCGGGCGAGTTATCGCCTCACGAGCCAGACGATGCAATGGGGGCTTGTGGTCTCGGGGATGGTCGGCGGGGCGGCGTCCGCGACGCTCGCGCGGAAGGTGTTCGGTGGGTTTACCCTCGGGGGGAATTGCCCGACGACGGGATCCGGCACGTCGGCCGCCGTAGCGAAGGTGATCCTTGGGCAGAGTAGCCCGACGGAAATGCAGTTTCAACTCGGGTTGAATTATCCGAACTGGACGGCGGGCCAGGCGGAGATTGCGATCAACGGTACGTCGAACGTGATCTAAGGGGGACCGATGGCGCAAGTGTATGTGGCGAAGCCGCACAAGGTGCACGCGGATCAATTTCTCGTCGCGGCGACCCCCTGGTCGCCGCTGGTCTGCACGGAAGCCGCGCCGATCGGCCATTGCGGCGTCGTGCCGTTTTATCCGGACTGGCGCCCGCATGTACACGGGGCGGATCGCATGTATGAACTCCATGACACCGACTGGATCACGACCTCAGTGGCGTTCCCGGCGCACCCGCCGGAGGTGCTGACGCACGTGCAATTCGTGGAAGTCTTTGGCACCCCGCCGTCAGAATAGGAAGGGTTCATGATTACGTTTCTCTTTCTGCTGATCATCCTCGGGTGTGCGCTGTACCTCGTCGAGAACTACGTGCCGATGGCGGCGCCGTTCAAGATCGTGATCCGCGTGGTCGTGATCTTGTGGCTGCTGTGGTATCTGCTCGGCCTGTTCGGCCTGGCGCCGATCCCACTCCGGTAACGTGCGACGCGCCAGCATGCCGCCGTTATTGCTCGACCTCGTCTGTGAAGCCGTGGCGGGTGGCTTGTGTCGGACGGAATCGGACTTGCGCGATCTCTTGCGCGCCTTAGAACGGCTGACCGCCCGTGAGAAAAAACCACTTGAAAACCCAAGCGCGATTATGCACACTAGGCCGCGTGACTGACACGGCGTCCCCGGATGCCCGCCTCCTCTCGGCCATCGCGGCCGTGTTAGGCCGGCGCGGCGGTCGGGTGAAATCTGCGAAGAAGGTCAAAGCCAGTCTCGAGAACGGCAAAAAGGGCGGACGGCCAAAGAAGCCAAAGGCGGAGTAAACCCTTAAAACAGGGACGTTGGCTTAGCGAACGTCCCTGTTTTAAGGTGAGTCTTATAATGGATGAACTGTTCTAAGTTGCGCTGGCGCAACGAGTTAGAGGGATTATGAAGAAGCTCCTGTACGTGTACGTGCGGCTCAACGGCGTCACGCGGATTCGCTACACGCAGTAAATGCCACGGCGGCGCTGGGTCACCGTGGACACGATCGCGAGCCGGGCTGCATTGCGAAAGGCGGAGGGGATGACAGGACTGGTCACACCGACGCACGAGCTGCCGTCCCCGGAGGTCATCGAGAAGGTGATCCTCGGGGGTGACCTCTCCCAGCTCACGCCGAAGCAACGGGCGTCGTATTACGCGGCGGTGTGCGACTCGCTCGGCCTGAATCCCCTCACAAAGCCCTTTGAATTCTTGCGCCTGTCCGGGCGGGAAGTCCTCTATGCGCTCCGGAACTGCACGGATCAATTACGGAAACGGTATGACATCAGCGTCGTCATTACGGCGCGAGAGCGCGTCGACGACGTGTATGTCGTGACGGCGCGAGCGTCGCTCCCGAATGGGCGAGCCGATGAGTCGATCGGGGCCGTGCCTGTGGCGGGGTTGAAGGGTGAGGCGCTCGCGAATGCTTACATGAAATCTGAGACCAAGGCGAAGCGGCGCGTCACGCTCTCCCTCGTCGGGCTGTCGACGCTCGATGAGTCCGAAGTGGAGTCCATACCAGGGGCCGTGAAGATTCCCGATCCGCCGGTGCTGGCGTCCGTAGACGCACGTGATCCTGCGGCTGCTGTGGGAGCGGCAGCGGTACCGGCGGATCTGAATCAACAGATTCCAGAGACGTGGAAACCCTTTGTTGCGAGTGATGGCGACGAGATTCTCCGCGGCGTCGTGCGGCAGGTCGATGCCGAAACGAAAACGAATAAGAAGGGCCGCAAGTTTACCAAGACCTCCATCACGTTGGACACGGGCGAAGTCGTCACGACGCTCACCGGCACGCTTGCCGCGACCGCTCGAGACTGCTTTCAGCGACAGACGCCCGTGGAGATTCGCGTGCAGCCGTCCCGGTGGGGGAAGGAGATCGTCACGATCGCCCAGGTGGCCGGGGATGATGCCGCGTTTTGAAAGCGAACCGCGCGTGATGAAACCCGCCGGGTTTGATCGCTGGCTCTCCGAATGCGGCGACGTCGCCGATGTGCTCGGCTGTTGGGCGCTGATTGGCGTGTGGTTTTCGAGTGCGCCTGACCTGTGCGCGTATCTACTGACGATCCCTGGGATGTGGGAAGGGTTACTCGCGAGGGCGCGGTATTGCGATCGGTGTCGCTATGAGGCGGGCGTACATATCGGACGGCGGGCGGGCGTGTGATGCAGCAGCAATCCTTTTGGGGTATGGATAATCGCGGATTGCTCGCGAATCAGGGTTCCCGCCTGGTGTATTTCCTGCTGTGCCATTTCCGGAAGATCTCACTCGTGAAAATTGGCTTTACGAATGGCCCTATGCAGAGGCGGCTCTCTCAGTTGGAATGTGGGAATCCGCAAATGGAAGTCCTCGGCACGATGCTCGTTCGGGATGGGAAAGACGATCACGATCTCCATAAGCGGTTCGCTCCGTGGTGGTACAAGCGGGAATGGTTCCATGCCACGCCGGAGTTACTCGCCGCGATTCACACCCTCCTACTCGAAGCAAGACTGCCCCGTGTGTTGGGCACATACACGATTGAGAGTATTGGCGAGTGGATGCTGTCCTGGGACTGTCCACAATGTCAGCAATCCCTCTCCACATGGTTGACGATTCTCAAACCGGGCTCCGTGACGGCCCGCGCGACCTGTACGCAGTGTTTGTGTGTGATGGCGCTTGAGTGGACGATCACGTTGGACACGAACGGTTCCCGCTTCCTGCCGAAAAGCGGAGGGGTCGACCCTATGAAGTCTCACGCAGTCAACCGGCCACCTGACTTGGATAAACCGGTCACTGTGAACTCTGTTAGCTCTCAAGACTGATCCACGGCAGCTCGAGAGTACGAAGGGGGCAGAGTTGGTACCAAGGGCGTGTGGATTCCATGCAGGGTGAGGCTGGATGGAATACAGCGGACTGATCTCAGGGGTCAGGAAAGGCCGTGGTGTATCGCAATGAGTGAGAAACCAGAACCACCACGCTGCCCGCGTTGTGGCAGTTATCAATGGATTTATAGAGGCGGTAAACAAATTTGCGCAGACTGCTACCGGTAATTGTCGCGCTCCTTAGTGCGGGTTGTGAAATTGACATCGTCAATCCAACACCCGTCGTCCAGGCGGCGCCGCCGGCCACGAGCGGCAGTGGCGGCGGCACGTCGATCACGAACGTCAACACGAATACGAATCAGAACGATCGTTCGGACACCGCACAGGTACCCGCGACAACGCCCCCAGCGGGTCCAGGAAGCCCGAACGCCGTCTTACCCTTACCGTCCTATGGCGAACACGTCACGCGCGACATTGCGGGGCAGAATCCCACGCTCCTTGCGAACAGCTGCGAAGCGCACACCGGCGCGAGTGCCTGGGGCTTTCTCGATCTGCTTGTGCGCACATTGCAGCAGCGAGACGCGCGCTGGGGGTATCTCTGTAAGGATGCGAACTGCTCAAAAGTCGCGGCTGATGTCGTTGCCTACAAAGCGACTGCGGCGAACACGGGTTTGCACATTGTCGACGTCATCGGCAATCACTGCCCGGGCGCCACGACTGGGGATGTGCCCACGGTGCGCTGGGGCGTCTTGCCCTTTGAAACCGAGCGGCCGTGGGTGGGAGTCAGACCATGACGGTGAGGTGGAAGTCCGGGAGGATTGGCGGCGACCCATTCCTCCACGGTGCGATTCCCCTTGGACGAATTGCAGGATCCGCAGGCGCTCACGAGATTTTCGGGCACGGTCAGCCCGCCGTGACTCAGCGGCACTTGGTGATCGATCGTGACACCGTCAGCCCCGCAATACACACAGGGCGTCTCACGGATGCGATCCATGTAGGCAATCGTTTCGAGCTTCCGTTCAGGCGGCGTCGATCCCTTAGACAGATGATGGCGATTGCTCTGATGGATCGATCTGCAGCGCAAACACTGTCCGCGGGCGTCCCGGTTCTTAATGCGATCGTGTCCGCGGATGCACCGTGCCTTATGCGGCGTGTTGTGACCCTTGACGAAACGCGTCGGTTGGCCCTTGATCCAGCCGCGCCGAGCCCACGTCAGCGTCGCGAGGGGTGTCGGCTGGCCACACCCACACGAGCAGAGTCTCGGCTTAAGCCGATGCGCCTCCGCTATGCGGGCACGCTCCGCGGCGCGCTGGTCGCGGATCTGTCGGCTAGCGTGCCCATGGACGAAGCGCAGCGGCTGCCCACTGATCCAACCGAGACGGGAAACCGTCTGTTTCGCAAGGGGTGTGAGTTGGCCACAGCCACAGGCGCACAGTCCGGGGTTGATAGGCGTCGTTCCCCGCGTCTGGAAGGGGTATCGACTGTTGTGAGCGGGGAGATAGCGCAGCGGCTGGCCCTTGATCTGGCCACGTTCAGGACGAGTGCGAGTCGCAAGTGCCGTCGGCTGACCGCAGCCGCATTCACACAGTCCGGGGAGACGATTCGTGTCAGCCATCTATTAGAGAATGCGCAGACGGCGGGCGAAGTGGCTCATGCCCAACGCGCAATTATTGCCGACGCGCAACCAGCCTCCCGCGTGGCGGGCGTGTTCCCATGACGATCGCGGAGCACTTAGGGATCTCCGCGGCGACACAGATCGCCTATCTGGCTGCCCCGAAGCCGGGCGATGTGATCGTGATTGCGTGCCCGGATGAGTCACTCAGTGCGCACAGCGCGACGCGGATGGGCCAACAGGCCCGCCTCCTCTGGCCGAACAATAAGATCGCCGTCGTGCGGGAGGGCGTCACGATTCATGTGGAGGCGGGTGGCTAGACCATGCGCGCGTGGCTCTGGCGCTGGCTATCGTGTCCTCGGGAGCATGGGCTCCTCGTGCTCGAGGTCGATGCGCTCTATCTGCACTGTCCGCATTGCGGCTTTGTCTCGCCGGGCCTCGTGCTGGATACGCGCCGCATTCGCCGCGCCTGGGCGTTCGATCGCATGCGGCTGCGGTTCCGGAGGGCGAGCTAATGCGGGATGACGGCTGGACCGCCTATGCCGAGCGCCATGGCTTTGTCCGCTCCTTGCGTCCGCCCGTTTCGAATGCGACGCCCGAGAACAAGTACCATGCGATCCCGATTCACGTCGACGGCGTCCGCTTCGCCTCGAAGAAGGAAGCCGCCCGCTTTCTCGAGCTGCAGTGCTGGCAAAAAGCCGGGCAGATCGCCGACTTAGAAGTGCACCCCGTCTACCCCTTGCACATCATGGAACTCTGGCGCTCCGGCTCGCCGATTGTCGTGACGACGGTGGGCAAGTTCACCGCGGATTTTCAGTATACGAACCTGCACACCGGGGAGATCGTCGTCGAGGACGTGAAAAGTGACGCGACGCGGACTGAGGCGTATCGGTTACGCAAGCGCCTTGTTGAAGCGATTCATGGGATCACGGTCACGGAAGTATGAAAGCGCTCGGCCTTGTGCTGCTGCTGCTGTGCACGCTCGCGTGTGGTGTCGCGCTCTCCGGCCGTATCGACATTGGCGACGACGTAGGTACCCCACAGGCCACGCCATGCCCCTAGAACCCACGGATTATGAGATTACGGACGCGATGATCGTCTACGGTGGCGGGTTTGTCTCCGCCCTCGGTGCGTTGTTCCGCTGTGCGGATACCGAGAATCAACAGATCCTCAAAGACGCCTTCCCGCACTACTGGACGGAGTATCGCGCGCTCTGGCTCGCCCGGCGGGAGACGTAATGCCCCTCGCCCCTGCCCGCTATTGTGTGAGTCCAGGGTGTGGCGTGCTCCTGCGGGGTGACGGGTACAAGGGCCGCTGTCCCACGCATGCGGCAAGACGTGAGCGTCAGCGTCCCAACGTGGACGTTCGCAAGTGGTACTACACGCCGCACTGGTTCCATCTCAAACGCACCGTGTTAGTCGCCTCGGTGTATACCTGCGCCCAGTGTGGGATCATTCGGACGGATCTCGTGGTCGATCACATCGTGAAACACGAGGGACAGGCCGAACTGTTCTGGGATATCAAAAACCTCCAGGCGCTCTGTCCGACGTGTCATGGTCGCAAGACGGCCGCGGGTTTGTGATGAAGGCGCCCATGTTTCCCCATGTGACTCCGCTCCATGACCGTGCCCGTCCGGACGGTGAAGGGTAACTAGATGGCTGAGCCGATCACCGTGTGTCCGAAGTGCCAGAAGCCTGCGTTTGTGATTACCTGCAACGCCTGTGGGCACCGTGGTTGTCACAACGATTGTGAGCGCCACGACTGCTACTGGGTCTTTCGTGAGCGATTCGCAAAGGCTGAGAGCAAGCAGCGCAAGCGCCGCGCCACGAAAATCGCGAAGGGGAAGAAATGACCGCACCACCAAAGGAGATCACGGTTTGTCACCTTGAAGTGATAGTGATGCCCAACGGCGAAGTGATTTGTGCAGGCAGGTCACTCGGTTGGGTGAGCACTCTCGGTAAGTTTCTGACTGTTGTTGACCAATGTAGAGAAAGGAATCCATGAGCGCACCATCCGACTCGCTATACATGGGAGTCAAGTATATAATTCCCCAAAGAAACCACCGACGATCTAGACACCGGAACTTATTGATTCACTTTTCACAATCCGGCTGCAGTCTTCCGACCATGACACGTCGGACAGAGCGCCTGGAGGTTGTGGACATCCCAGAACAGTTCGGCCTGTCCCTCGTGTTTCACGATGTGATCAACCACGAGATCCGTGCGAATGATCCCACACTGCGCACAGGTATACACCGAAGCGACTAACACGGACCGTTTCAGATGAAACCACTGCGGCGTGTAGTACCACTTGCGGACGTCCACGTTCGGACGCTGACGCTCACGTCCGGCCGCATGCGTAGGACAACGGCCTTTGTACCCGTCACCCCGGAGCAGCACGGCGCACCCTGGGGTCACACAATAGCGGGCAGGGGCGAGGGGCATTACGTCTCCCGCCGTATCAGCCACAGCTTGCGATACTCCTCCCAATAGTCGGCGAACGCCGACTTTAAGATCTGCTGATTCTCCGTATCGGCACGGCGAAAGAGTTCGCCTAACCCGGAGACAAAGTGGCCCCCGTAGATCATCATCGCCCGTGTGATCTCCTCATCAGTCGGTTCTAGGGGCATGGGCTCTGCGCCTCTGGGGTACCCACGTCGTCGCCGATGTCAATGCGCCCAGACAGGGCCACGCCACACGCGAGCGTGAGGAGTAGTAACGCCCACACGATCGCCACAGTACCCACGATCAGGGCCGCACGCCGGAAGATCACCACCGCGGACCCCACCGTCATACTTCCATCACCGTAATTCCGTGGATCGCCTCAACGAGGCGCTTGCGTAACCGATAGGCTTCCGTTCTCGTCGCATTGGACTTCACATCCTCGACGACAATCTCCCCGGTCTGTAGGTTCAGATACTGAAAATCGGCCGTAAACTTCCCGACCGTCGTCACGACAATCGGCGAGCCCGAACGCCAGAGTTCCATAACGTGCAAGGGATAGACGGGGTGGACTTCCAAGTCGGCAATCTGCCCGGCTTTCTGCCAGCATTGGAGTTCCAGGAACCGCGCGGCTTCTTTCTTCGAGGCGAACCGCACGCCGTCGACATGAATCGGGATGGCGTGGTACTTATTCTCCGGCGTCGCATTCGAGACCGGCGGGCGCAACGAGCGGACGAAGCCTTCCCGTTCGGCGTAGGCGGTCCAGCCATCACGGTCCCGCATTAGCTGGCCCTCCGGAACCGCAACCGCATCCGATCGAACGCCCACGCGCGGCGCACGCGGCGGGTATCCACAACGACACCCGGCGAGACAAAGCCACAATGCGGACAGTGCAGGTACAGGGCATCGGGTTCGAGCACGAGCAGGCCATGCTCACGGGGACACGACAGCCAACGCCAGAGCCAGGCCCGCATGGCATCAGGGGAACACGCCCGCCACGCGCGAGCCCGCCCAGCGGCGTTCGAGTTCAAAGGGCAGGATGCCCCAGCGCACCGTGGCCACATCGCCCGTGTTCGGCCCCGGACAGTGATTGCCGATCACGTCGACGATCCAGATGCCGGTGTCCCCACTACTCGCCCGATAGGCCACGATGTCCCGCGCGAACACGACACACGAGGCGTCCTTGCACAGGTACCCCCAGCGTTGATCCTGCGACCGCAGCGTCCGAATGACCAAGTCCAGAAACTGCCACGCCGATTCGCCCGTGTGCTCCTGACAGCTATTCGCGAGCAGGCTGGGGTTCTGGCCCGCAATGTCGCGCGTGACGTGTTCCCCATAGGACGGCAGCGGTAACACGCCGTTCGTCGTGCCTGAGCCCGCTGGAGGCGTTGTGGCGGGTATCTGCGCCGTGTCCGAGCGATCGTTATTGTTCGTGGAGTTGTTTGAATTGGTATTCGTAATCGTGATGCCGCCACCGCTGCCACTACTCCCGCTCGGGGGTGCGGCTTGGACGACGGGCGTGGGATTGACGATGTCAATCTCGCAGCCCGCACTGAGGAGCGCGACGATTAGCGGTAGCAGTCTGCGCATACTTGTTTTCCGCCTTTATAAATCCACTGATAACTGCCACACCGCGGGCAGCGAGGCGGATCCGGTTTCTCACTCATTGCAGACACCACGGCCTTTCCTGACCCCTGAGATCAGTCCGCTGTATTCCATCCAGCCTCACCCTGTATGGAATGCACACGCCCCTGGTACCAACTCTGCCCCCTTCGTACTCTCGAGCTGCCGTGGATCAGTCTTGAGAGCGCACAGAGTTCACAGTGACCGGTTTGTCCAAGTCAGGTGGCCGGTTGACTGCGTGAGACTTCATAGGGTAGAACCGTCAGCTTTTCGGCAGGAAGCTGCAACCATCTCACTCGGCAAACATCCCGGGTTCCAGGCGTTGCCAAATATCACCAGTCCCCGCAAAGTAGTCGTAAAACTTCCCGATGTCGTCCCCGAGATAAAAGATCGCGGACGGAAACGGCGCCGGATCCGTGCTCCCACCAAACGTGAGACGCCCCTCGACAAAACAGCACACGTAATTCCGTAACGTTTTAAACCATTGCGTATCAGGGCGTGCGGGGACGAGCGCAATCGCCTCGCTCACGCTGCCGCGCTCATGCTCATGGCATAGCCGCGTCACCCACCGATCAATCCCCTCACCATAGGGGGGATTGAGATAGACCCGCCCTTCCCACGGCTGCGTGAGCCCGTCCTCGTTCAGCGTGTAATGCGTGTTCGCTGGGATCGTGCGATCGGTATTACTACAGGGATCGAGATCAATTTCACCGAGACACGCTATGACGAGCTGCACGATCTCCGGCGGCGTGTCATGTTCGGCTGATTCGCTGGAATGATGAACTTTCAGCTTTGATGTATTCGCGATGTCCATGTAGGCGTCGCGAAATCGCGGGCGGGTTTGAGGAGTATACTCCTCAAACTTTCGCCACAACTTCGCAACGAAATGCACATGCTTTTGATCGTAGGGTTGACCGGTTCGGCTATTGATCCATTTTTCAGCAATGGCCCGTTCTGTCACACCAGGCGTTTTCAGTAAACTCGCCACGGCTTCGGCTTGTAGCCACAGGAGGCTATTGGCGTCGTCCTCTCTCGCCATGATTCGTCCCTCTTGCGATTGAATGTCACGAATCGCAAAATCAAACGTGGACTGCACGATCGCCGCTTTCATCGCTTCTCGCTTCTGAGCGCCCACGAGATGAATTCTTCCAGGCGGAACACATCCACGAGCCGTTCACCGTCGCACTGATCCCCCAACCATTTGAGCGCGCCAAGCCGACAGGACCCCCCCGCCACGATCACGATCGCGGGCACCGTATACCGCGTCTGAATATTCATCACGAGATACGGGAATTTTTCGTCGACGCTGCCGGACTTGTCCTGCCATTTCGACTCAATCGCGAGTCCTTGTGGGAATGCGGCGAGATTCCGGACCACGAAATCCGCATGCAGCATGTACGGCTCATAGATCGACAGACCGACCGGCACTTGTCGATCGAATCTCAGATCCACGCCGCGCAAGATATCCGCGACGATGTTCTCGGTGACTCTGCCGGACTTATTCGCTTTCACACGCCCGCCCGCCGTCCGATATGCACGCCCGCCTCATACCGACACCGATCCGCATAGCGCCCGCGGGCGAGTAACCCTTCCCACATCCCCGGAATCGTCAGCAGATACGCGCACATGTCCGGCGCACTCGAGAACCAGACGCCGATCAACGCCCAACACCCCAACACATCGGCCACGTCGCCGCATTCCGAGAGCCAGCGATCGAAGCCGGCCGGCTTCATGACACGCGACTCCGCTTCAAAACGCGACATCATCACCAACCTGCGCGATCGTGACGATTTCCTTCCCCCACCGTGACGGCTGGACGCGAATCTCCACGGGCGTCTGACGCTGAAAACAATCTCGAGCCGTCGCGGCGAGCGTCCCCGTTAACGTCGTCACGACTTCGCCCGTGTCCAACGTGATCGAGGTCTTCGTGAACTTGCGGCCCTTCTTATTCGTTTTCGTTTCGGCGTCCACCTGCCGCACGACACCTCGGAGAATCTCGTCGCCATCACTCGCGACAAACGGCTTCCAGGTGTCGGGAATCTGCTGATTGAGATCCGCCGGTACCGCTGCCGCTCCCACAGCAGCCGCAGGATCACGGGCGTCTACGGACGCCAGCACCGGCGGATCGATCTTCACGGCCCCTGGAATCGACTCCACTTCAGACTCATCCAGCGTCGACAAGCCCACGAGCGACAGCGTCACGCGCCGCTTCGACTTCGTTTCACAGCGCATGTAGGCGTTCGCGAGCGCCTCGCCCTTTAAGGCGGCCACGGGGACCGCCCCGGTCGATTCATCGGCGCGGCCATTCGGGAGACTCGCCCGCGCCGTCACGACATAGACCTCGTTAATCACCTCTCGCGCCGTAATCACGACACTGATGTCATACAACTTCCGCAGCTGATCGGTGCAGTTCCGGTTCGCGTAAAAGACCATCTTGCCGTTAGGCAAGGTGATGAAGTCGAACGGCTTCGTCAGGGGATTGAGGCCCACGGAGTCACAGACCGCGCGGTAATAGCTCACCCGCTGGGCGGGCGTCAGCTTCGCCAGATCGCCTCCGAGCAGCACTTGCCCGATCACCTCAGGGGATGGCAGCTCGGCGTGCGTCTGTGTGACCAGTCCTGTCATAGCCTCAGCCTTTCGCATGGCGGCGTTGACCCGGTCGTCCTTAAATTGCATGCGCCGCTGGATCGTCCGCAGGTCGACAAAGCGACGCCCCACGCGTTTAGCGGCCGTAGGTGATACGCGTCACGCCGTTCAGCCGCACGTACACGAAAAAGAGCTTCTTCATAGTCCCTCTAACTTATTGCCCCAGCGCAACTTAGAACAGTTCATCCATTATAAGACTCACCACGAAACACGGACACTGGCTCAGCGGATGGCGGTGTTTATTCGCCGGCCGCCGCCTTCGCCGCCTTCACGCGCGCCCGATGATTCCGTTGGTATTGCGCCATCTTGGACGGCGTCGCATGCCGCGGGCGCCCGCCGCCGCCATTCATGCCGTTCTGGCGCGCTGCTGCTTGCTTCGCGGGCGTCCGAGCCAAGCCGCCGGCCCGGCCCATAATGCGCGCCGCTAATTTCAGGAGTTGTTCAACTTCGGCTTGGTCGTATCGGTCCACGCCCGACACGATACGCCCGCCCCTTGGGTGTTGTCAAGCAAGTTGTCGCGAGTGAGCCGTTCGAGGGCGCGTAAGAGATCGCGCAAGTCCGATTCTGTCCGACACAAGCCACCCGCCACGGCTTCGCAGACCAGGTCGAGCAGTAAGGGCGGCATGCTGGACCGTCGCACGTTACCGCAACGGGATCGGCGCCAGGCCGAACAGGCCGAGCAGGTACCAGAGCAGCCACAGGATCACGACCACCCGGATCACGATCTTAAACGGCGCCGCCATCGGCACGTAATTCTCGACGAGATACAACGCGCAGCCGAGAATGATCAGCAGAAAGAGAAACGTGATCATTTAGCCTCCTTCGGCCGGCCCCGTCCCAAACCGCTCCGTCATTTCCTCGTGCGAGATCACCTCGATCGGCTGCCCCGTATACCGATTGGAGATCACCCACTCGGTGGCGTGCAGGACCACCCAACCCGCGGGCGTCAGCACCCGCGGCTGTCCATCGCGGAAGAGCGGCAGCGCGCCCGCCATCGGATCGATCACCGCGCCCACGGGCAAGGCCGGCGGCACATATTGCTCCCCGTAGACCTTGAGCGGCCGTTCCGTGTGTTGCGATTGGGCGCCTTGCGGCGGAAAGGGTGCGGCCATACGCGTTGCCTCCTTATGCCCTGAGATACACGCCCGCGATCGTTAACCCAATGCCACTCAGTTCGGCATTGGTAAACGGCGCGGCCGCATTGATCTTCCTCGGCACGAACGCCGTGGCGGCCGGGTCGAGAAGATAGGTGAGATTGATGGCGGCATTCGCGGAATAAAACCCGCCATACGTCGGCCCATTCGGGAATGGAAGCCCGCCAATCACCGCGCTGGCGCCATTCGCCGTGGCCGGATACACGAACACGGTCGTCACTATCACCAGTTTGTCGAACTGCCAGTAGCGCGAGCCGAGGTCGTTGAACACCAACCCCGCCCCGCTCGCATCGATCGGGGTCCACGCCCCCGACGCCGGCAGGATCGCCGCATCGACGGGATCCAGAATGACCGTTTTGATCTTGTCTTTGTTCCAGATCGTGCCGACGAGGTTCGAGCCGTCATCGTCTTGTAGTAGATTAAATGGGGCTCGATCAATCGCCATCAGGCGCCCGCCTTTCGTAAGAGCTGCTGAAGAATCGCGTCGAACGAATGCCGCACACTCGACGCCGTGACCGTGTACTTCGGCCGGAGCGTCGGCGCAATCCCAATCTCCGAGATCGCCACATCCTGAATCGTGAGCGACTCCGTCATCGCCGGCGTACTGAGCGCAATCGCGACGGTCTTGCCGGACTTGGTTTTCGTGTCCCGCGTCGCATAGGTCACCGTGACGAGCGGCCGGCTATAGAGCGCCAACTCGGCATCACACACTTGGATCAGGGACGCTTCCGTGCGCCGCTCATCGCTCACAATGTGCTCGTAGATGCCGTCCCCGGTCCCATCGAGACTCACCATATACGCCTGCGCCGCGAGATCGTCTCGCTGCACCCAGACGTGGATCGGGGATCCGCGTAAGATCGATTCGAGGATGCCTCCCACGCCGACCAGTGCCGGCGAAGCCGTCACCGTCGAGTTGTAACTCACACTCGCCACGAGCGCGCCCAGCCCCGTCGCGGGAATGCCGGTCAGACTGTTCGCGGTTTTCGCGCTGTAGCGAATGACTTGTTCACCATTCCCCACGACCGCCCAGCCGCCGGGCGCGTCAGCAAACGCCGCCGCGTTGGCCACGATCATCGCCGTCGATCCGGCCGGAACTTGCCCGCTCGGCTGCGTCAAGCCGGAGGTATCAACGGCCGGCGGCGCGCCCGCGCCGAGGGATCCATCAGGCGCCGAATCGAGAAACGTTGTGGTCGTGTTATCTGTGAAATGCCAGAGGAACTTCAGCGGCGACGTGTTCGCCGTGGTGCGATAGAGTTTCCGCCCCGTGACCGTGGCGCCGCCGGTCGCCATCGTCCCCGCCACTTGATTCGCCGTCGCCGTGTTCGGTCCCGGCGCCGCGCCGAGCGTCGCATTTGAGGCCGCATCGCTGTACGTCGTCGCGGTGTTATTCGCGATCGTCGTCAGCGCCCGCCAGCCGAGCGCCGCCGACCAGCGATACAGCCGGCGGGCCGTGACGATCGCCGGCCCGATCGGAATCTGCGTCAGTGGCACCGTCTGATAGGCGCCGCCCGGCAGATATGCGGTATTCGATGCCGGGGGTTGTCCGCCGCTGCCGGCCGCCGTGTCCGTGTACGTGGTCTGTGTATTGTTCGCGATGGTGGTGACGAGAAGAAAGTACCCGCTGTTCACCGACCGATAAAGCTTTCGCGCCGTGACGCCGCTCGGCCCGAGCGGCACACTTGACACAGTCACCGTTCTGGCATTCGCGATCGTCGCCGTATTCGTATCACTCGGCACGCCGCTAAGAGCGCTTTTATCCGGATAGGTGACAATATTGGTCGTCGAATTTGGACATGTTGTGTACCGCCCAAAGGCGCCATTCCGTTGAATGTAAATCCGTTTATCTGTGACGGACGTATCGGCCGATGTGGACATCCCGCTAATTGAAATCGGACAGGGACCGCCGCCACCCGCGGAAGAACTCGCCACAATAACGACACTATTTGACAGCGGCCCGATCGTGGTCTGGCCGTTCGGGTTGACATAGGCGATCGCGATTCGCACCGTGTCGCCAATAGCCCATTCCTGAGAGAAGAATCCCGAATCGATCTGATTCGCGATGCCCGGCGCGATCGCCGGCGGCGGCACAATCCCCGTCACGCCCGGCACCATCACGGCCGCACTCGCCGCGCCGATCGTCGTTTCGCCCGAGGCCGTGACGAACGTGGCGGCATACCGATACGACCCAGTGCCAATCGATCCGCCGGATGTTGGCGCGCCCGGCGACGGCGCGGTCGGAGGCGAGACGTAGGAACCGCCAGCGTCGGCCGTCGTGGTGGCCGCCCCACTGCCTGCGAGTAGATCCGTCTCGCCGCTCGCCGTGACAAACGTGGCGCCGTAGGTGTAGCTCCCCGGCTCGATCGCGCCGCCGGCCGTCACCGCCCCCGGCACGGGCGCCGTCGCGGGCGGCGCCACGAGACCGACCGTGATCGACGCGACGGGCCCCGGTAGGGATTCGCCGGCCGCCGTCGTAAAGGTGATCGCGTACCCGTGCGTCCCACTGTTCACACCCGCCCCACTCGCGAGCGCGAGCGTCGGCGCACTCGACGGCGCCGCGCCTGGCCCGACGAGGCCGCCGCCGCCGCCGAGCTGCACACCCGTATAGGTCAGCACCCGCGACGCGGCGCCGTCCGGCGTCACGCCGGCGATCACCTGCCCGCCGGCAGGAGTAAACATCGTGGCGACTTCGAGCGGCACGATCGTCACGGTCTGATCAACCGTCGCAGCGATCTGCGTGCTCGCGCCCTTGCCAAACACTCTCGTTCTGACTTGCGATTTGTCGACCGTGTGCCGAATCTGGGGATCGTGCAGGAACCGCGACGGGCTATCGTCGATCGGATCGGGCGCCGGCCCCGGCGGCGTGATGAACAAGTACAACGTCCGGTTCTCGAAGTACCAGTACCCGCCGATGATCTTCGCGAGCGCCGTCAGACACCCTTTCATGCCGCCTTCCGAGCCGTCGAAATTGATCGAGACCGGCGGCAGGCCCGCCTCGACACCCGCGCTCGAATACCCCGGCGCGTAGGTGCTGATGAGCCACTCGGCGATCGTCGTCGCGCTCGTGTTCGTCCAGAGGCCGAGCGGGCGTTTGCGGTTCGCCCGCGCGGTATCGTCAATTGCGGTGCACGGATGGAGCACGGTGGACGGCCGGCCCTTATACGTGCGGTCGACCGTCTGCAACTCGCCGCCGAACAGGAGCGTTGGATCGTTCGCGTCGACCCAGACTTCCAGCCGGGCGCCGAGTGTGGGCGCCGCGCCATAGAACGTGATCTGGCACGTGTTCGGCGTCTCGAACACGACATCGCGGATCGAGACGGACTTGTAGATCACGCGCGTCGGACTGGTCGGCGCGGAGATATCGACGCCGCCGAGAATGAACCAGATTTTCGCCGGCCGTGTCGCCGCCTGGTCGGCCGTCAGATAATTCAGGCGGAAGTTATTCAGCCGCGCCGTGCCGAGGACCGCGGGCTGTGTCGCCATTACGTCACCAGCGACCCGCGCTGAATCTGCCGGCTGATTTCTTCGGACACGCGGCGCGCGATCTCGCTCTCGGTATCCACGACGTTAAACGTGTTCGTAATCTGCGTGCCTTTCGTCGCGTAGCCCATCTTCAGGGCCCACGACAGGAAGTCGGGCGCCGGGCCTCCACCAATCGCGCCCGCGGCACTGCCACTGCCGAACCGCGCCGTATACGCACTCATCGCCGCCTCGACGCCCATCGTGCCGAACGCCATGCCGCCGAGATTGACGCCGACCGAGCCGGGCGCGTTCTTACTCGGCGCCGCCGCTTCCCGCGCCGCTTCCGTCACACTGCGGAAGGTCTCCTCGAGCTTCTCGATCGCCGGCACCGCGGTCTGTTCGATGGTCGCGATCGACGCCATGAGTTGCTGGTCAAAGAACTGCTGCGACTTCCCCGCCTCGAGAATCGCGGGCGCAAGGGTTTTCATCCACGAGTCCAGCGAGCCGAGCGCGGGCTCATTGAGTTGCAAGATCCGCGTTTGTTCCTGCAAGGCTTTATTGAGCGCGGACACTTGCACCTCTGAGAGGCGCATCGCCGTGGCGATCGTGGATTGCGATTCGCCCATCGCGAGGTACTGCGTCGCGGCCGCCGCCGCCGCGGGCGCAATCGTCAGCAGCGTATCGCGCCAGCCGCCGCCCGCCTGGTTAAGTTCTTCCTGCGCCTTGCGGACTTTCTCGAGGCCGGCTTGTTCGTTCGCGCGCCACTTCTCGAGGATCGCGGTGCTTTCTTTCGCCCGGTTCGTATAGTGCGTAATCGCTTCGGCGCTAATGCCGAACCGTTCGGCGAGTTGCTTGACGGTCGAGCTGCCCTCTTTGAGTTCCCGCGTGATCGTCTCGAGATCCCCACTGTTCCGGACCTTCGAAATCTGCCGGTCCCAGTCGGCGAGCCGTTGCGCGCCCGTATTGAACGACGCGGCGTTTTTTTGATTCCATTCCGTATTCACCCGGATGGCTTCCGTGATGGTCGTGACGGCGTAGCCCGCGCGTTGCGTCGCGAGCGCGAGGGCGTCCGTTTGCGCGGTCGCGTTCGCCGCCGCGACATCGCCCCAGCCGATCAGCTTTGCCGTCGCATTGCCGATCGCTGTATCGAGCCCTGAGAACTCGACGGCCATCTTCGTGATCTCATACGTGGCCACGCCCAGGCCGGCCGCCAGCCCCAGCCCCCCCACGGCGCCGAGTTTCTCCCAGGTCAACCCGGCGACGTTGCCGAGTTCCCGGAGCGCCTGAACTTGCGGCCCGATACGCACACCGAACAGGCCGAGCGTCTTATCGACTTGGCCGAGCCCCTCGGCCATCCCGCCGAGCGCGTTATCGGTCTGCCCTGACGCCGTCTCAAATTCTTTCAGTTTGACGACGGAGCGATCGATTTCCGTCACGAATTGCGAAAAGTCCGCCGCCAGGACGCCCGACAAGGCGGCCATTAGTCGCCCACCTCGAGCGCGGCGCGCTCACTGCGGGCGTTCACGTCCTCGATGAGCACTTCGTACACCTCCCGCGGGAGCGCCCGGATGTCCTCATAGCTCATGCCCATCACCTTACACAACGCGAGATCCGTCAAGATACGCTGACGAGATCGGGCGTCCTTTTTTTTTCTGCAATCGCGCGCTCGTTCGCCTGCACATGCGCCTCAATCGCCGTCGTAATCTCCACGAGCGTCGCGACGTCGAGCGAGCGCAACACGTCGCGCCGCTCGTCCGACGAGAGGCCGAGGGTATACGCGATCGGCGCGTCATTCACGCCCACGAGCGTCCAGCTCACGAGATACGCAAGAACCGCGGCGAGCGCTTTCCCCGCGGCCTGGTCCGTGAGGGAATCGATATATTCGCCCGCGTTGAGTTCTTTTTTGACGAGGAGAAAATCGCCGTCCGTTAACGGCAAGCGCACGGTCTCCGGCGAGACAATCCGACAGCGACCCATGTGTTCGACTCCTTTACCGCTCCGGCGGCCCGAGTTGCGCCCGTAAATTCGTGTCCCCGAGATCGAGGGAGACGATTGGCCAGGCCCAAAAGCCCTTGTCGCGCGGCGCCGTGAATAACAGCGGCGCCTGTCGCGCTTGAAACTTATCGACCCGCGCGATCGTGCCGGTGAGCCACCAGGCGCCGTCCAGTTTCATGATGTGCCAGGACTTCAACTCGACGGCGACGCGGTACCCCCAGAGGAGCGACCCCGCGCCGCCGTGCAACGTGAGCGAGTTGAACACGCGCGCCGCCTACGGCTTCGGGCCTGTGACCCACGTCGTCGCGTTCCAATGGCATTTCTGGCCATCGGCCATCAGCATGTACTGGCCGACCGTCCACGCCGTCGCCGGCGTCGCCGTGCAGCCGGTCATCGCGGCGAGATTCGCCCGCGGCGCCGATCCGGCCGGTGTCCATGTGCCGGGGATCCCCGCCGTCGCGCCCGTCGCGACGACCATCGGTTTCATACGGAAGGGCGTGGGCGTCCCGGCCGCCCGCCAGTTGCCGGAGATTTTCGGCGCTTGCAAGCTGCAATCGATCGCGGCGTCCAGGTACGCCGACCCTGACCACATGTACCCCGCGTCCGTGTAGTTGGGAACCAGTTCCAACAACCCCGGCGCTGTCTGATCGGCCGCTTCAAATAGCTCGACGTTGGATGAATTATAGAATCCTGCGAGCGTCCCCTCGGCCGCCTTGAGACCCGGCAGATACGCCCGCGTCTCGTCGCCGAAACAGCTCACGTCCTCGAACTCGGTTTTGAAATCGCCGGTCCATGCGTTCAAGGACAGCAATGGTACCGCGGTGACGCCCAACTCATCCCAGCGAACCTGTCCATAGCGCCCAGTCTTGATAGCCATCGCTGCTCCTTATCCTTCGAGTTTCACATCAAGGCCCGTCGCCTTGATGATCTCGGCGAGCTTGAGATACATCGCGCGCCGATACCGGATCATGGTCGGCACAAAGACCGGCCGTGGAATCCCTTTCTTTGAAAACATCCGTCCGCGCTGGGCGCCCTGTTTCGTTCTGCGCTCGTGTAGTTGGTCCCCGTGCTCGTGCCACCAGGCATGCGGCGCCGTGCTTCGCACTTGCGCCGCCACAGCATTCGGCCCAAATTCCAGCACGCGCACCTTGACGCCCTTTTTTAATTGACCCGGCGGAATCTTCCGCCCATTTTTCGAATTGCCCGGCCCGATTGGATACGCCGCTTCAATCTCGGCCGCCGCCTTGTAGGCGGTATCTAACACGAGCTGTGACGCCGGCCCCTTTAACTCCGTGGGCAAGTTCGCGAGCGCGATTTTCAATTCTTGAATCCCGAACAGCCGGAGCGCGGCCGGCATCAGGGCGCCACCTGCACCGCGCGGCATTCCATCGCCACACCCCGCATGTCGACGTTGTCGACGCTCGTGATCGCGAACATGTGACTGCCCCAGATCATCCGGGTCTGTGTCGTGACGCCCGGATGAAAATCGCCACGCACGAGCCATGAGGCAGAGCTTGTCGGCGTGCCCGCGGCTGGCTCGATAAAGACGCCGATGTCGTCCCCGGTGAGGATCGTCAGGCTGACAAACCAGGCGCCCAGATCCGTCCACGTCACCGGCTCTGTGGGCGCCGGATTCTGAAACGTCACGCGATGGCGCCGATCGCCGCGCGCCATTAGGCCACCGTCGGATCGCGATAGGCGGCGAGGAGCGCGTAGATCTTCGGCCACGGATCCGGGAGTTCCCCGTCACCGCGGTCCTCGTAGTAATACGCCGTCAGCAAGTGGATCGCATGCGTCACGGCCGCGGGCGCCGTCGCGGCATCCCACGCGGGATCGGCGGCCGGGCCGAGGAACGACAGGATCGCCTCTTGCGCCGTCGCCAGCTTTTGCGCCACGTCGGCATCGTGATCGGTGCCGCTGATGCGTAAGTGCACCTTCGCCTGGTCGACCGTCCACAGGGGGTCGAGCGTGACGCGCGAGAACTCGAGCGTCACGCCGGCACCTCCTCCGCGGGCGTGTCCTGGGCCGGCTGGGGAGCGGCCGGGACCGACGGCGGATCGCGCTGAGCCAAGGTCGAGAGCGGCCAGTCCTGCTGCTGTCGGTACGGCGTCTCACCGCCGGGGACCGGCCCGAGGCCAAACCATTCGGAGCGCGCCTCGTTCGGCGACAGGACGCCCGCGCTCGTGGCGGCCTGTGCGGCTTGCACGCGGGACATTGTGTCCATCCAAATCAGTAACCCGTCGTCGAACTCGATCGTCAGATACGACGGCAGCTCGAGCCCCTCATCGAGACACGTCGCGATCGAGACTAAGTGCGGCTCGAGGCACTGTGACTTGTATTGCAACTGCGAGGCTTCCGCGTTCGCGTACGGCGGCTGCTTACTACTGTTCAGGATGGAAATCGGGAGGCCGAGGACTTCGCAGACTTTCTCTTCGGTCCAGCCAAGCTGTTCGATGACTTGGGCATCGACCGCGGACGTCGAGACGCTTTCGTACTTCATGCCGAGTTCGGCAATGAGAATCTCGCCGCTCTTGAAGTTCGCCGCGTCCGTCTTGAGGCGCGCGGCCGAAAGCGGATCCAGTTTCGTCGGTGCAATGAGGACGCCCGACGGGCGCGCGCCCTTCGCAAAGAAGGTTGTGCTGTTATCTTGAATCGCTTTCGCTTGCGCAATCGCGCCGCTAATCGCCGAGAGCGGCGAGATGCCACAGAGCGGATGGTACAGACAGTTCCACCGATCGTGAATGATCTCCCGCGCGGGAATCACAACCGGCTGCGAGGACTCCGGCATGCCGGCCAGGTCGTTCGAGTGCAGCTCGTAGTACACGCTGCCATCGGGCGCCGTGAGTACCTTGACGCGCGCCGGGTCGAGCACGTGGAGCTGGTTCACCACGCCGCGCTCGTCGCGATGCTTTAAGGCGTAGGTGTTGCCCCACAAGAGCTTACTGAGCACCCACGTTTCAATGAACTGCTGCGCCGTCTGATAGTGATTCGGGCGCCGCAACACGGGCGAGTACGCGGGATTCGTGGTCTCGACCCAGAACCCGTTGCGGTCGCGCTCGAGTAAGAGGGGCGGCGCGATCTTGCTGATGTCCTGACTGATGCGCGAGACGGCGCCGAAGACACTGGGGTTTCCCAGTGCGGATTCGGTCGTCAGTGGATCGTTGTGTTGCCAGGCGCCCGTGTATGGCTCACGGACGGCCGGATACCACGACGATCCACTGCCCCCGCCGACCAGCGTCAGCATGGACGCGAGTCGGGATCGCACCGTCGCAAGCACGCTCACGCGCCTAGCCCTTCGCGCTGCTGGCCGCCATCGTCGTGCCGCCCGTGGGCGAGGGCCACGCCGTCGCGGTGAGGTATTTCACGGTATTCGTCCCGACGCGCTTCCACGTGATGTACCGCTCCGCGCGCAGCGCGACGGCGTTCATCTGGAACATGGACACCAGCACTGTGGTGTCCACGATCGGGGAGGTCGGTGCGCTATCCATTTGCAGTGATGCTTCCGTGCTCGCGTCGATCGTCACGCCGCCGTCATCGGCCATCAGGATATATTGCGGGGCCAGCGCCACGACGTTCGTCGTCAGCGTGTTCGACGTAATGAACTGCAAGCCTTTGTACGTGCCCCCGTTGATCCCGATGCCGGGGAACTCCGGTGAGCCATCCAGGTTCGTGCGGAACGACAGCGCCAGTGCATTCGCGGGCGAGAGCAGGAACGTCAGCCCGTCGACGGGGATATTGTTCGTCACGAAGTGGTTGATCAACCCGAGGATGTCGGCCAGGGGGTTTGTCGTGGCGGCCGCCGTCGGCGCGCCATTCGTGATCGATGCCGGATTCACGCCCGCGACCGCGGCCACCGCCGGATTGATAAATTGGGCGTCGAGGTACGCCGCGATGTCTTTCACGAGTGAATCGCGCACGACCGCTTCCGCGGACGGATTGCTAAACCGCACCAGCTCTTGCGACAGCACGACGATCGCCGCGACTTTGTTGAACGGGAGATTCTCCATCGCGAACGCCATCGCGGTCACGGGTTTCGGCTTCAGTTCCCCGACCCACGCCACGACCCCGCCGGCCGTTTGCTGGGGAACGTTCACGTTGAACGGCACTTTGCGCAAGCCGGCGATCTTCCCGATGATCGTCGCCGCGCGGAGTAACGGTAGGAAATCGGCCGTAATCGACGGATTGACGAGCGGCTTCGCCCACGTCGCGTCGGTCGTCGTGCCCGCGGCGACGGCCGCTTTCAACGCGAGCGCCACATCGGGCGTCGAGCTGCCCCAGCGACTCTGCGCATAGGTGACCGCGTCCGTATTCATGTATTTGCACCCGATGCTCGCGAGCACGTACCGCGCAAACTTGATCCCCGGTTCGACGGTCTCGCTCACGGAGACGTGCGAATACGGCGACGTGACGGCGGTCGCTTTCGTCATCTGCACCGCTTCCAGGTCTCTCCAACGGGCCTCGTCGGTCTCGCAGGTCTTGATCTTCAGCTTGATCTCGTCCACGGTCGCGGCCGTCGACTCGTCGAGCGTACTGCCCGCGGGCGCACTCTCCATGAGATTCTGCATTTGCAACCCGAGGTCCGCTCGTGTCTGCGTGAGTCCTTGGATCCGTTCGGCAATCGTCATAGCGCGCTCCTTCGTAACACTTTTGTGACTGAGAATTACCGCCTGCGGATTCGCAGGAATGCTCACCATCGAGACTTCAAAGATTTCGGATTGCAGGAACTTCGTGGCGCCGTTCGTCAGCCGCTCGACCGCATTCCCGATCGGGCGCCAGCCGACAGACATCGTCTTAATCACGCCGGCCTTCACGCTGTGCCAGGCTTCGTCGAGCCGGTCCTTCAGGCGCCCGCCTTCGTCATGGCTCGACACGACGGCGTCAAAGTAAATCCCATCAGCCGCGGCGCGTAACGTCACCCAGCCCACGGGCTGTTTCTGGTCGTGATGCAGCAGCAGGGGCACCGGATTCGTAAAGGTGATGCCGGCCGGGTCGAGGATATGGCCCTGCCGATCGAGGGCCGGCGTCGACGCGATGCCGGCGAAGGTCCGCCGGTCAGGGTCGAGCGATTTGATATCGAGGGAAAAGACGCGATCCACGCCGCGCCAGTGTGCGCCTGGCCGATCGGTTATTCAGGTTTCTGTATTTTTATGCGATCGAGTTCGCGCCGAATGACTTCGGCGACGCTCACCTCGAGCCGTAACGCCTTACGACACAGGCGATCAAACTCTTTCGCGGGCAAGGTGAGACCGACCTGCACCGACGTGTCATCCGGGGAGACGTGCGGGCGCCCCGGCCGCCGTTTCATCCCACCACCATGAGCGAATAGTCGATCGCCGGAGGGTTCGACAACGTCGCCACCTTGCGCGCGAGGAGCGCCGCGATCACGGGATCAATCCGGCCCCGGCTTTTCTTCTTCACGGGATAGATATTGTCCTTCCCGTCGCGCTGGACAACCACGTTCGAGATACACCAGGCCATGAGCGGATTGCCCCCGGCGTCGATGAGCCCGTCGAGTACGTCGGCTTCAAACTCCTTCGACGGCGCGCTCATCTGCTGCAAGGTTTGCGGGACTTCGATCACCTCGAAGCCGTCAGCCTGGAGATCGGTTTCGAGGTGGCCGGCATTCCACGGGTCGATCCCGATTTGCTGGACATCAAACAGCGCCGCGGCGTCCGACACCAGCGCCCGCACGGCGCCATGATCGATCCGGTTGCCGGGGTTGGTGCGTAAGAACCCCGCCTCTTTCCACAGGCGATAGGGCGCCCGATCCCGGTGCGCGCGCTCGTCGAGCGTGTCCTCTGGCGTGAGGCACCAGACCACGAGGCGCCACCGCAGGCGCTCCGCCGTGGGGAGAAACGCGAGCACGACGGCCGTGAGATCGACCTTCGAGGACAGGTCAATCCCAATCCAGCACGGCTCTCCGCGGAGCGACTCGATCGGCCACGCGGACTGGCCCCGCCGCCAGCCGTCGAGTGACAGCCAGGGCGCCGACGTGTTCACCCACAGGTTGAGCCGCTTCTGCTGAAACGTCGCCGCCGCCGCGGGCATGTTCACGGCTTTGCGCGCGAGGGATTGCAAGTCCTCCACCCCCACCGACACGCCGTAATTCGGGTTCGCTTTTTTCCACGTCGCGGGTGCCTGCCAGTCGTCGTCGAGATCCGCATGCGCGAGAAAGGCGAAGTACCCCTCATCCTCGATCACCCGATCGAGCACCTGACAGGCGTACGCGTGTTCATCCCCGCCGGGGGAGACCGGATCGTTGCCGGCCGTCGTAATCCGCATATCCATCGGCTGCCGCCGCGCCCCCGTCGCCGTTTCCAGCACATCGATCATCTTGCGGTCTTTATAGGCGTGGAACTCGTCCTGAATAATCAAATGCGGATTCAGGCCGTCTGTGGAATCGGAATCGCTCCCGAGCGGCGTCAACTTGGACATCGTCGCCGGATCGCACAAGCTGTGCGCGAACACGTCGATCCCGATGTGCAAGATCGAGGACTTCACGAGCTGCGCGGCATCGCCCCACACAATCTTGGCCTGGTCTTTCTTCGTCGCCGCACAGTAGCCATCCGCGCCGCCTTCCCCGTCAAAAAACGTCAGATAGAGCGCCATGATCGCCGCTTCGAGGGACTTGCCGTTCTTGCGCGGGATCTCATGGTACGCGCGCCGGATCCGTCGCAGCCCCGTCTCCCGATGTACCCATGCGAGCATCGACCCCAGCCGGAACACTTGATGCGGTTCCAGGACGATCGGCTGCCCCGCCCACTGGCCCTTGTAGTGCTTCAGCTCCGCCACGAAGGCCAAGAACCGGGCCACCTTCTGTAGATCCAGTCGATAGGGAAACGCCCGCGTTCCCTGCCGCGACACATCGCGGAGATGGCGCACGCACGCCAGCCGGTGATACCGCCCCGCGGGGATCGTGCCCGCACAGACCCGCCGCGCGTACGTGTCCAGCGGCTGCCACCGCGGGAGCGCCACCGCCGTCTGCAACCGCTGCTGAAACGCCGCCCACGACGCGCGCGCGTCCGCGAGTTCGTCCGGCGAGGGAGGAAAGACGAGATGCCGCGACGGTCGCACGGTCCCCTGCCGCAGATGCTCCGCCAGTGTCTTGCGATTGTGGGCGCCACTCCGCCCCGGTTTACCGGCCATGGTCGATGGATTTAGGGTAGGTATGC
>Ga0105347_1000121_pt1 | contig 37450 bp, 39 predicted proteins | sample EasRivMeERMLT890_FD_89677 | JGI IMG/M metagenome (GOLD analysis project Ga0105347, IMG submission 89677) | Soil microbial communities from meander-bound floodplain in the East River, Colorado, USA - East River MetaG ERMLT890 | ecosystem: Environmental > Terrestrial > Soil > Floodplain | place... | reverse complement strand
TCGAGCTGAAGTACGGCCTTGTACAGCTCCTTGAGAAGCAGCGCCTCCGGTTCCATCCCGGTCCCCACCTTCCACCGACGGTGATCGGGTCGAATCCACGCTGGGAGACTGAGGGCGGCTTCATCGGGTCCTCCTGGGAGGAATCCGCAGCGATTCTCGCGCACACCAGCGTATTCCTCGGGTGCAATTCCGGCCTCCACGTCCTAGCCCTCGCGCTCGGGAAGCCCGTCGTGATGATGGAACCCTCCGAAGCGCGCTGGAACCCGATCTTCTTCCCCTTCGGCCCCGGCGGTCCCGAGGTCACCCTGGTTCGGGGGAATGATGGCAAGCCCACCTGGGACGCGCGGCATGTCGCCGACGCCCTGCAACATGTACTGTGGACCGTAGAGGAGCGACACACGTGACTGGCATTGTCAAACGCCACCTAGCTGAAAAAGGATTCGGCTTCATTAGCGACGCCGCAGGCGTGGAGTACTTCTTCCACCAGAGCGCCTGCGGGGGAGACTTCCATCGGCTGTCAGAGGGGACCAAGGTCACCTTCGATGTGAAGGAATCAAGCAAGGGACCGCGAGCCGAGGAAGTGCGGCGCGCTCAGTAGACCAGCGACGGTAGATCGGAGCGGCGATCATGCGCGTACTACTCGTGACCAGTTGGGACACCCCCTGCGGCATCGCGGAGCACTCGCGCCTGCTCAAAGAATACGTGGAGCGGGCCGACCCCCTGATCGAGATCACCCCGAGCGCCGAGGCCCTCGATCCGGACTGGGCGATCACCCTGAGCCGCGCGGGCTGGGACCTCGTTCACCTGAATCACCACGATGCGCTGCACAGTCGGTGGACCGCCGATCATGTACGACAGATCACGGAGGCGGGGACCCCCGTGATCGTCACCTACCATGACACCTGCGCTGGCGTCTCCGACCAGCCCTCAAGCGCCAAGCTCAAGGCCCTCGCCCTGGTCGCCAGCTCAACCATAGTTCACGAGCCGGTCGGCGACATCAAGGCGATCTACTGGCGGCAGGGGGTGCCCGACGCAGCCGGCGGTGCGTGGCAGTACGGGACCGGCCACGACAACACCGACACCTTCAAAGCCTACGACCAGCAGCCGGTCCTCGGCACCGTCGGGTTCAACTTCCCCTGGAAGAACTACGATCGGTTGTGTCAGGTGACCGCGGAGATGGGCTGGGCGATGGTGATCCTGTCCAACAACGCGACCGAGGCCGACATCGAGCGGTGGCGGGGGTTCAACTTGCACACGCGCGTCGTGAGCGGCTTCCTCCATAGTGGGCAGGTCATCGCCCGGCTGGCTGGCTGTGACGCGACCGCCTTCGCCTACGAATGCGCCAACACCGGGACGAGCGGCGCGATTCGATTAGGCATCGCCGCACGCAAGCCGGTCCTCGCGTTCCAGGGCTGCCGGCAGTTCCGGGACCTCCTCCTCGACCAGCTGGGGCGCCTCGCGATCTGCTGGGTCGACGACTGGTACACCCTCGGGCGGATGCTCTCCCAGAATCTGGCGTCGTCGCGCTACGACCCCTCCATCGTCCACCTCGCGTACCAGGACAGCTGGGAGCGGCTCGGCTACCACCACGCCGCCCTCTATCACGCGCTCGTCCACGGAGCCCCGCTGTGAGCCGCCGCCTCGCCTCAAGTCAGCTGCCCTACAGCAAGGCGTGCGACCTGGTAGGGGATGCGCCACACCTCAGTCCCTTCTTCACGTTCGTCGATCAGCATCCCGACGCGCTCGCGGGGCAGCACGCGATCCGGCGGTGGGAGTACGCGATGGCCCTCTACGCCATCACGGGATGGACAGTCCACCAGACGCTGACCGACCCACAGGACCTGCGGCGGGACCCCCTGGAGATCTGCGACGTCGGGGGTGCCGGGAGCGGCTTCTGGCAGGTCCTGACGGAGGTGACCACCACCGATATTGTACTGGTCGACCCCTCCCTCACCGATGTCCCCCACGGACAGCGCGTCATCGTCCGGGAGGGTGTCGAGGCCTTTGCCGCACACACCTACCACGGCCGCTTCGATATCATCACCTGCATCTCGGTGATCGAACACGTCGAGGAGATCCGGAAGTTCTTCCGCGCCTGCCACATGCTCCTCAAGCCGGGCGGCCTCCTCTTCCTGACGACCGACTACTGGGACGCGGAGGGGGACGACACCGCACACTTTCACTGGATGCGGAAGCGCATCTATAACGCCGAGCGCATGCGCAAGCTCCAGGGGGATCTCCGGGAGCTGGGCTACGCGAGCTTCGGGCAGGCCGACTGGGCGTACCACGGCCCCCAGGTCTATGACTATGCGGTGTGCAGCACCGCGATGGTGAAGAAGTGACAGACCACATTGTGGAACACACGCGATGTCGGTCCTGTGCGGGGCGTCTGGAGGAAGTGCTCCACCTGGGGGACCTCCGGTTGAATGCGTTCCCCCTGACGACCGAGGAGCTCGAGGCGGTGCCGCGGGTGTCCCTGGTCCTGATGGTCTGCGGGGAATGCGGGCTGGTACAGCTCGACCGTACAGTCCCTCCCGACTGGCTGTACCGGAAGTACTGGTACAAGTCCGGGGTGAATGAGATGATGGTCGCGGAGCTGCGCGCGATCGTCAAGGAAGCCTGCCAGCGCGTCCCGGTCGCCGCCAGCGATTGCGTACTGGACATCGGCGCGAACGATGGCACCCTCCTCGCGGCCTACGCTGACCAGCCCGGGTATTGTCCGATCCGGGTGGCGGTGGAGCCGGCCCTCAATCTCGCCGACGTGCTGCGGAAGACGGCGGACATCGTGGTCCACGACTACTTCCCCGCCGCGGTGCCGGCCCTCACCAAGGCGGTGCAGGGCTACCGGATCATCACCGCCATTGCCTGCGCCTACGATGTCGAGGATCCCCTCGCGTTCTTCCAAGGCATCGAGACACTCCTGCACCCTGAGGGGGTGGCGATCGTCCAGTTCCAGGACTTCGGTCAGCAGATCACCGCCTCCGCCTTCGACAACATCTGTCACGAACACCTGGAGTACTACACGCTCTGGTCGCTGATGCACCTGACCAACCGGGCGGGGCTGGAGATTGTCGACGTCCAGCAGACGCCCATCAACGGGGGGAGTCTGCGCGTGACCCTGCAGCATCCCATCATGGGGTTCGGTGGCGACCGGATTCGGAACACCGTCGCGCTGCAGCTGACCCATGAGATGCAGCTGCGCCTCGACACGCCGACGATCAGGAGGGGGGATCTCTCCGCGTTCGGGACGTTCGCGCACAAGGTGACCCAGGCGCGTGTCCAGATCGATGCCGCACTGGCAGCGGCCTTCGCGGAGAACCGGGTGGTCGATGTCTATGGGGCGTCGACCAAAGGGAACATCCTCCTGCAGGTCCTGGGGCTCGGGCCGGAGCAGATTCGCTACGCCATCGACCGCAGCCCGGAGAAGCACGGGCTGCTGACCATCACCGGGATCCCCATTGTCGGAGAGGAGACCGCGCACCTCGGGCCGGCGGACATCTGGTTGTGCCCCATCTGGCAATTCCGGGAGTCGGTCCTGCGGCGCGAGGCCTGGTACCTTGAGCAGGGTGGCACGATTCTGTTCCCCCTGCCGGCGGTGGAGATTGTCCGGGCCAGCTGGCGAGCCCCGGAATGACGGCGATCATCGAGGTCGACACGATCCTGGGGCACTTCCGCTGCTACGAGGATACCGTGGGGCGGGCGCTGCGGGCGGGACAGTGGTGGGACCAGCAGATTCAACCCTTCCTGGATGAGGCCGACCCCACGGGCTGGGCACTCGACCTCGGCGCGAACATCGGCTGGTTCACGGTCTACCTTGCGCAGCGGCACACCAGGGTGATCGCGGTGGAGGCCCAGCCGCAGACCTTCCAGCTCCTGCAGAACAACGTCTGGCGCAACGCGCTGTCGAACGTCCTCTGCCTCAACCTAGCCGCCTACGATACCGATACCCCGCTGGCCCTCGCCACCCCCGCGGCGGTCGGGTGGGAGTGGGACGGCGCGTACGACATGCGGACCTGCCCGCACCCGGCCTCGATTGTCTACTGGCCAGCGCAGGAGGGGATGACCCCGGTGACCTTCGGCGTCCGCCTCGACGGGTTTGCCACCGGACAGCGGGTCACCCTGATCAAGGTGGACGTCCAGGGGTGTGACCTCCGTGCGCTCCGCGGGCTGATTCAGACCATCCGCCGCTGCCGCCCCCTGATCGTCTTCGAGTATGAGGATTCCCCCTCCAAGTGGAACGGCACCTGTTGGGAGGATTACCTTGACTTCTTCCGTCAGCTCAACTATACCGTCACTCGGATTCGGGAAGACCTCTGGGACTACGTAGCGAGGCCAGCATGAGCACCAAAGACAACCCTGGGGCGTTCGACTGCTACGCGAAGCTCGCGCCTGACGAGCCCTATTTCGTCCTCCGGGCCAAGGATCTGGTCGCGCCAGAGGTCGTCGAGGACTGGGTGAAGCTGCGCACCCTCCAGCCCGGCAATATTGGGAACCCGAAGCTCGCCGAGGCCCTCGCCTGCGCCCGGGCCATGCGGGCGTGGCGGATCCGGGTGATGAGCGCGCAGGCGTGCGGGTGTGACCCGGCGGCGGACCACAAATGCGAGAGGCACCGCTGATGGACAATCACAAGCTCCAGATGCTCCATTCCTCCGGGCAATGCGACTGGCGCACCCCGCCGGAGATGCTGGCGAGGCTCACACAGACCTTCCCGATCGAGATCGACCTCGCCGCCAAGGCCGACAACGCCGTGGTTGAGGTGGAAGAGTCGGTGATCTACCTCGGCCCCGACCACCCGAATCCGGCCTTCAGGGACGCGCTGGCGGTCGCCTGGCACACGATTGCGAAGTGGGGCTTCCTCAACCCCACCTACTCGCTCAGTCTCTACAGCGACGGGCTGAAGGCCGGGATTGACCGGAAGGACCTGCAGTGGTTGCTCATCGAATCCTGGGCGAACAAGGCCTACCACGAATCCCTCAAGGGCTTCCACACGATTGGGGTGTTCCCCTACGCGCCACAGACGGAATGGTTCCGCCACTTCGTCATGGGGCATCTGAATGCGCCGAACGGGGTGGACTGGGCCGGCCACGCGGCGCTCGACTATTGGAAGATGCCACACCGGGTGAGCTTCTTGCAGCCCGACGGGTCGCCGACCAACAATGCGAACGTCAACACCTGCATCGTCCACTGGGGACCCAATCCTGGGTTCGTAGGACCGTGGGTGCCGAGCGGTCGCTACTGGAGCTACCGATGAATTTCATCTGGCGCATCGTCATCGCTGCCCTCGCGGTCGTGTTCCTGCGGTACATCATCCCGCTGTTCCTCACCGTCCTCGGGGTCAGCATGAGCGGGGCGCTCGAGCAGCTCCTCATCGCGTGCCTCGCCGCGGGGGCTATCGCGTACGTGATCTGGGGCAAGCAGACCTACCCGTGGGGGCCGCCTGCATGATCCTCACCCTCCCCTACGGCACCTTCGAACGGGCGGACTCGGACGACCCCTTCCAGAATGACATCGCGTCGACCGGGTTCTGGGACAAGGACCTCCAGCCCTTCCTGGACATGGTGAAGCCGGGGGAGCTGGTGGTGGACGTCGGCGCGCACATTGGGTTGTACGCGGGGTACTGGGCGAGCCGCGGGTGTGCGGTGGTCGCGTTCGAAGCGCACCCGGTTTTCCTCCCGCTGCTCGCGCACAATGTGTTGCACAACAACTGGCAGCGGCAAGTGCAGGTCATCCCCTACGCCCTCTACAGTCACCCCTGCTGGCTGCAGGAGCATCACCAGCACCCGACGCGCGCCAGCAATACCTGGGTGCCAGTCACCGGGAATGACCCCCCGCCTGGCGTCACGATCACCGCCATCACCCTCGACAGCTGCGACGTGGGGTCCGACCCGGTGCTGCTGAAGGTGGACGCGCAGGGGGCCGACCTGCATGTGCTGCTGGGGGCGGAGAAGCTCATCCAGCGGTGCCACCCGGCGATCCTGATTGAGTACGAGGCCCCGCTGGCGCTCCAACATGGGCACCGGGCGGAGGAGTACGAGCGGTGGATCACCACGCATCGCTACAAGAAGACCCCGGTCAACGGGTGGAACGCCTATCTCACGTGGGAGGGATGATGAACTGGGTGATCATGCCCTACGTGGGCAACCATAATCAGACCGAGCAGGCGGTCTATGATGTCCTGGATCAATCCCTGCCCAATGTCCACCTCCTCTTGATCCAGCAGGGGGGTGACCCGGTACCCATCATCTCAATCGAGACGCCTAGAGTACATCGCTGGAAACACGACCCCCCGCTCCCCTCGCTCAGTGCGACCTGGAACCGGGCGCTCAAGATGGTCTGGGAGGCCGGGGGCAGCCACGCACTCGTTGTTAATAACGACCTCCGACTGTGGCAGGGAACCTACGATTATCTCCTCCGTACGCAGCAAGCGACCGATGGGCTGTTCGTCACCGCCACGGGAGTAACCAAGGAACAGTTCGATGTGTTCTGTGCTGACGGGACGTTACCGCTGGCCGGGATGCCTGACTATCCCCTCCCCGGTCCAGACTTCTCCTGCTTCCTCATCACCAGGGAGTGTCATGAGAAGTACCAGTTCGACCCAGGGTACACCCCGGCATATTGCGAGGATTTATCGTATCACCGCGAGTTAATGCTCGGAGGTGATGGCGGGCGCATCTTCGGGACGGGACTTCCCTTCCTCCATGTCGGGAGCGGGACACTACAGGCGATGTCTACGGAGCGTCGACAGCACTGGGAACAACGCATCGAACAGGGAAGCCGTCAACACCACGTCCTGAAATGGGGCGGCGGGGCGAATGGGGAGCGATTTAGCCGGCCGTTCGATCCGTCAAGTGACCGGGATGGGGTAACGACCTCCGAGTTGTTCTCGCGGGTACGCTGGGGGCACCTGCCGCTGGGTAGTGATGAGAACGGTACGCGCGGTGGTGCAGGGTACACAACCACTCCAGATTCTCCGGTGCCCGATTGAAGGGATCGTTGTCCTTGTGGTGACACTCAACGCGCCCTCGATGCACCCCCGCCGCTTCACAGATTGCCGGACGCAACTTGAGCAGGAGCTTTCTGGAGAGTCGGCGAGAGTACGACGCGGCATGCCGCCACTTGTTCCGCTGCCACGTCGCTGCGGCGTGCTTTCGCTGCGACCGCAGATAGATTTGTCGACGCTTCTTTCGATTGCGCCTTGACCATGCCCGCGACACTGCGTTGATGTGTTCACGCTTCCGGCGCTGATACGCCTTGTCGGCACAAGTTGGCGTGCAATATTGTTGATTCTTTGTTGGAGTGAAGACAACTTGACAGACAGGACAGGTCATCTATACAGTGTAGCCGAACATCACAAGGACGGCAATGGGTAAGCGACTAGAAGACCTGAACCTCGGCGACAGCGGGCCCCCCTCGCGTGACGAGCTGGCCATTGCCCGTCGAGAGGCCGAGCGGTTCGTCTGTGAGCTCGAGCTGATGGAGAACGAGGAGTGCTACGGGTTCGCCTACGGCACCATCGTCGACATCCGCGTGAGCGTCGCACAGTCAGGGCGTGTGACCGAGGGGCAGCGGGAGGCGATTCACAATATCAAGGTGGGGTCTCAGCGGCATGAGGATGCACGGGAGGGGTGGGAGCGGCATGAGCGCCGGACCGGGCGGCGGTACGAGGGCTTTAACGGGAGGACCAGATGACACAAGTGGAGCGACTGATTAGAAACCTCTGTGAGGAGCGGCGACTGGGAATCATCGACCTGGAACGGGAGGCGATCAAGGCGGCCCCAGAGTCGGTCCCGTGGAAGGATCTCCCCGCCGCGATCCGGAAGGCGGTCACCGAGTACCGGTGGCTCGAGAAGCGGCAATCGGAGTTAACGAGCCGCATCCTCAAGGCGGGCTTCCTGACGTACAACATGCACGTCGGGAAGTCTTTGGACTTGCGCGACTACAAACAACGACAGACCAGCGTACGGGAGAAGTACAACACCCGGCGCGAGCAGATCCAGAAGCTCCGCACCGACGCCACCATCGCGAGCCTCGGCAAGTCGGCGGTCGAGGCGTCAGGGATTCTCGCGCAGCTGCAGAAGGATCTCGCGGCGGTCTGATGGCGACGACCGTGACACACTGCCGCTTCACCCACGACACGGCCGCCCCGAACTATGTGTACATCGGGCGGCCATCCAAGTGGGGGAACCCCTTCATCATCGGGCAGGATGGCGGGCGCCCAGAGGTGATCAAGAAATTCGGGGACTGGTGGTACGCCCCTGAGCAGGCGCAGCTCCGCAGTGATGCGATCGTCGAGTTGAACGACAAGCTACTAGGCTGTTACTGCGCCCCCAAGCCCTGCCACGGAGACATCATCGCGGCCTACGTCAACTACCATGCCCGGCACCCGTCCCCTTCCCCCCTCCAGTAAGAAGCCAGCGGCCTGCCAAGGCTGCTCCCTCTACGATCGGGGGCACGGCTTTGTCCCCCCTGACGGCCCCACGAACGCGCCCATCCTGATCATGGGCGAGGCGCCAGGCTACGAAGAGGCGGCGCTCGGTCGACCGTGGATCGGCGCCGCCGGCAGCATGCTCGAGCGCATCTTCCGCCGCAATCGCCTGCAGCGTGGGCAATTCAGGCTGGGGAATGTCCTGCAATGCGTCCCCCCTGGGCTGGTCCTGGAGGGGGCTACGTTCCAGCACACCGCCATCGCGCACTGTGCCGTCCACCGCGACAAGCTCCTCAACGAAGGACACACGGTAGTGGTCGCCGCGGGAGCCACCGCCCTGAAGACGCTCCTGGGCCTGCACGGAGCCGAGCGCATCCGGGTGGAGGAGTTTCACGGCACGGTCCACGACGACATGGAGGGGCGCTTCAAGATCGTCCCGACCTTCCACCCAAGCTACCTGCAGCGCGGCGCGCACAACCTCATTGGCACCGTCTCGTATGATCTGCAGGTCGCGCTCGAGGTGATGCGGGGGACCTGGGAGCGCGACCTCATCGACCTGGTGATCGATCCGCCCTGGGAATGGTTCCAGGCCTGGGTCGAGCAGCTCGAAGCGGCCGCCCTGCAGGACCCCGACGGCATCGCTATCGCCTGCGACACCGAGACCCCGGACAAGGCCGGTGGCAAGCCTGAGAATGAGCTCGGGCCTGACGACGAGTCGTATCAGATCACCCGCTACAACTTCGCGTGTCATCCCGACCAGGGGGTGACAGTCCCGAATGACGAGCGGTATCACGCACTCATCGCCAGGGTCCTCGCGATCGCCTGCCGGCACTACTGGTGGAATGGGTACGGGTACGACTGGGCGCGTGTGGCGGCGGCGGGGCACGCGATGGATCCCCTCCAGCAGATCGACCTGATGATCGCCGCACACATCCTCCAGAGCGATGTCCCCCTGGGGCTGGGGTTCTGGGCGCCCTTCTACTCCAGGTACGGTGCCTGGAAGCACTTCAGCGGGACCGACCCAGAGATGTACGCCTGCATCGACGGCCCCCAGACCCTCCGCGCCGGCTACGGCATCATCGGGGACCTCATTGCCCAAGGCCAATGGCGCGCGTTCCACGAAGACTGTCATGAGCTCTACCACTACGCCCTGAAGCCCGCCCAGGACATCGGGATCCTCATCGACCGGCCGGCGCTGCAGGCCTTCCATGAGGATCTTGCAATCAAGCAACTGACCAAGCTCGAGGAGATGCAACAATATGTCCCCGAAACCCTCCGGCCTCTTACGCATGAGACCAGTCGTGAGCCCGACCCGACACACCTCCACCCGGAGGCACGCACGCACACTCTCCGCGGCATCGAAAAGGTCGACGCCCCAGACCCGATCAAAGCGCAACTCTACGCGCGGGCGCTCCGGGTCGAGCGGCAGGTCACGCGGCTGATCCAGGTCTGCGCGACGTGTGGGGAGGCGGAGGTGCATAAGAAGCACCGCTGCCACCGCGACGATGGGAAGATCGACAAGGATCGGATCCCCTCCCTAGAGCTGCAGGAGCGACTGGTGGTGCGGTGGTACTGGCAGGAGCCGTTCAACCCCGACTCCAGTAAGCAGATGCTCGCCTACATCAAGCACCGGGGGCACAAGCCAGGGAAGAACAAGAAGACCCGCGAGGACTCAGCAGACCGAGAGACCCTCAACCGCCTCGCCAAGACCAGCGGGGATCCCTTCTACCAGACGAACCTCGATTACCGCGCCGTCAAGAAGGTCGACTCGACCTACGCGGTCCCCACCATGCGGCGCGTCGACAAGGAGCTGGCGGAGGGGAGAGAGGGTCGACTCCACCCCATCCCCACCTTCAGACCCTCGACAGGGAGATTGTCGTATGTCTCGCCGAACATCACCAACGTCGTCGTCGACAAGGACTCGCGCAAGAATCTGGCTGGAGGGTTCCGACGGTGTGTGGTGGCCGCTCCGGGCTGCCGACTCCTCGAGGTTGATTACTCTGGAATCGAAGCTATTGAAACGGGCTGGTTCTCACGCGACCCTGCGTACATCCGTCTGGCGAAGCTCGGGGTACACGCCTATCTGGCTTCGCATCTACTGGGGCGTCCGGCCGACCTCGGGTGGAGCGACGCAGATCTTCTCAAGTACTTCAAGGAACTCAAAGGGGCCCACTTCCTTATCTACGATCAAGCGAAGCGTTGCGTGCATGGAACGAACTATGGCCTCACTCCGTACGGCATGGCCAACACCTTCCCCGACCTCTACAAAGACGAGAAGGAAGCCACCAGGGTCCAGCGCATCTACTTCGAGATCTGCCCCACCCTCCCCGTCTGGCACGGCGCACTCCGCAATCAAGCCTACGAGAGCGGCTGTCTGGGGGGCCCGGGGCACGTCCTCCTAACCGACGACAACAGCTGCTACAAGACCGGGTACAAGGGTCCCTCCCCCTGGCCGCATCCCTACCAGTACCGCCATTGGTTCTGGTCGGTGCTCGCGTTCAAGCCGATCAACGAATCCCAGCGGCTGCGTCGCGTCAAGGCACACCGGCCCGTCACCGAGATCCACGGCCGCTGGTTCGCCATCGAGTGGGGCGAGGATTCGAAGCGGGTCATCGCGTTCTACCCGCAGTCGACCGCGGCCGGGGTCCTGAAGCGATCGATCCGAAAGCTCTTGACACAGCCAGACCACCCCAGCTATATAGGCGACGCGTACTATGGCCGCACTCCTCTTCGCGCTCCAATCCACGACTCTCTTCTGCTGGAGGTTCCTGATCGAGCTTGGGACCGTGTGGTGGAGTGCGTGGCCCGGGAGATGCTGCGGCCAATTCAGGAGCAGCCCCTGCCGGCAGTGTGGAACATGGGATCACATCTCACGGTAGGGATTGAGGCGAAGGCGGGGCACAACTGGCTCGAGGTGGAGGGGATTGCCGTGCCGGGCATCGCGGAGCTGGGGCTGACCGAGGAGACCTACTTCGGGACCGAGGAAGAGGACGAAGAGGACGCATCTGAGATGAGGGTAGTGGCATGACCTGCCCAACCTGCCAGTCTGAGGGATTCGAAGTCTCCAAGCTGGGGCCGACCCGCTGTACATTCTGCGACGGGACGGAGGGCGGTAACCCTCCAACCGTGTTGACGGTACGCGAGTGGTTCCGGCTGCAGCGTGCAGCGCTCTGGGCGCGCGACCCTGGGGGTGCGGCAGACCTCGATAAGGTAGCCACGGCCGTGACGATGGGGGAGTTTCCCCAAGCCGGTGAGTGGGTGTGCGTAGGGACGTTCGCCTGGATCGAGTCTGTGGAGTCGTACGAGGCGCGGGAGCGGCTGATCGCCCAGATTCGGCGGGATATGGACACGGCCGTGCAGCGGCTCTACCTGACGGGGTTTACCGAATGAGTCACACCTGTCACTGGCCCGGCTGCTCACGCACGGTCCCCCCGGCAATGTGGGGGTGCCGCACGCATTGGTTCACCCTGCCGAAGCATCTCCGGGATGCGATCTGGCGGGAGTACCGCCCCGGCCAGGAGATCACCAAGAACCCCTCGGACGCCTACCTGGAAGTCGCCCTTGAGGTGCAGCGGTGGGCGGTCGCGCACAACGCAACCATTCAGCGAGTAGGAGACAGATCATGAGCTGGCTGACGGATCTGAATTTCTGGGAAGAGGTTGCGCAGTGGTGCATCCTCGGCTACATCCTGACCCGCACGATCCCGAAACCGGTGACGCGATCCACTGGGAAGCCCATAGATCTGGGGAGTGTGAAGGTCACCGAGGAACACCTGAAGCAGTCGCATCACTGAGGTTCGATGTCCAGACGATGGTGCGCATGACGGTCCACGGCCCGGAAGGTCGACTGTAGGTACCTGTGGTCAATCATCCGTCAGCCACTCCGGAGCAAGATCGCCGACGCCGCCAGTGGCCACTGGAACCAGCGGCGCGAATGGCTTCCATCGTTGGGCATCGACTGAGACCAGTCCGTGAGGCCTGCATCGGAGCTGCAGGGCGCCCCTCGCCGGCTGCAGTCGCTGGGGCTCGCACTGACGTCGCGCTGGGAACAGTCGCTACCCCGGTGGCTGAGGGCCGTGCAGGGTGACCCCAGCGGCGCCTTTCTAATGCGTACAGGAGTACACCAGTACTAGGAGTACAGGGATGGGCACAGAGCATCGCGGGTTCGCATCAATGGACAAGGCCAAGCAGCGTGAAATCGCCTCGAAGGGGGGCAAGGCTGCGCACGCGGCCAAGACGGCGCATGAATGGGACAGCGAGGAGGCACAGGCGGCCGGGCGCAAAGGTGGGATGGCCAGCCGCGGCGGACGTGGACGGTTCCTCCCGCACGCACAGCGCCCGGATCCGGCCGAGGACTAAATGCAGGTCATCTCCGGGGGCCAGACAGGTGCCGACCAGGGTGGGTTGTGGGCAGCGCGGTCGCTCGACCTGCCGACCGGAGGCTGGGCGCCGAAGGGCTGGATGACCGACGCAGGCCCGGCTCCCTGGCTCGCCGACTACGGGCTGAAAGAGAGCGCCTTCCCGAACTACCGGATCCGCACTATCCAGAACGTCGAGATGGCCAAGGCGATCGTGTGGTTCGGACACCCGGAGAGCCCCGGCGGGATCCTCACGCTGGGGACGGCCATGAGCAAGGGGGTGCCATACGTCGTGCTCGCGTGGCCGACCAAGGATGCGCTCCGGGAGGATCTCGTCCATGCCCGCTTCCTGTACGACTGGCTCCATCATCCGGATGGGGCGTGGCGGGTCGAGATCCTCATGGTCGCCGGCAACCGCGAGCGCACCAACCCCGGTATTGAGACCTATGTGAAGACCGTCATGGTGGGAGCGCTGAAGTAGATGGCGAAACGTCGTAGAGACGCTACCTCTGAGGAGCAGCTGGCGGATCCCGTCACGCTCCTCCGGGTCGACGGCTCGCTCCCTTATGCCGAAGCGTGTCTCCGGCAGTTCATCAATCGCTATGTGGTGATCAATGACCAGAAGCCGGCCGCCCTGGCCGAGCTGAAGGCCTTGATCATTGAGCTGGCGGAGGACCTCCCAACGTGTCCGCGGTTGGGACTGGAGGTCCTGGAGGTGGTTGCCCAGCCAGGTCCGGATCCCCAGGGTCTCCAGGCAGCTGGGACTCCGGGGTCTCCCCGATCAGATCCTCGAGCATCTTCTGCTGGCGTTGTCGACGCCGTGCCTCTTCGCCGACCACTGTGGCTTCCGTAAACCGCTCCTCGCCGAGGGCTTCCCGCGTCTCCCCCAGGGCCGCACGCTTGAGGGGTGGGAAGATATACCGCTGCAGGAAGTCGCGCTGCCGGGCGGGGGTTCCCAGCTCGACATAGCCGGGATCCTCCAGGACCGCCGGCAGCTCCTGTTGGAGGATCCGCGCGTAGGTCTCCGCGACCATCTTGTCGAGCCCGTAGTCACCCGTCTCGCGAATGAACACCGACTGCCCAGGCACCCCCACCCGGCGCACCTCCTCGGTCACGAAGTCCCGGGGGGCGCTGCCGATACCGGCCAGGGCGCGCAGCCAGGGGTGGGTCGTGGTGACCGCCTTGCCCGTGGTCTGCGAGATGCGCTCCGGGATCAGCCGCGACACCCCGGGCACTTGTGACAGCGGGGCAGCGAGCGGGCGCGTCCACTCCTCGGAGGTGGCTCGCGGCGGGATGCGAACCTTCGCCTCCTCCTCGCTGAACCCCGCCGCCACATCCTTGATATCGCCGAAGCCGGTGTAGAAGCGGGAGAGGAATTGCCCGATGGTCCCCACAATCGCATCCCCGGCATCCTGCGGGCCCGGCCAGCCGTTCTGCGTCATGAGGTCGGTGAGGGTGAGGGTGGTGCCGCCGACTCTGGAGATCGAGAGGAAGGCTTGGGCGAGCTGTGCCTTCATCTCGTCGCTGGTGTACTTCCCTTCGTAGTTGTCCCAGGTCGCCCGCGTCCACCCATCCGCCGGGGCCTGGGCGTGCGCCGCCTGCCAGTCGGTGAACCGGGTGATGTCCTGCATCGCGTCCGCCACCATGAGGTACTGGGCGAAGGGGGCGTAGGGGCGGAAGTCCAGGATGTCCGGGTCGCTGCCGTCCCCCTTGTCATAGCGATACTCGTACCACCGGGTACCTTCCGCCTCGGGTTGCGCGCGAATCACCGCGGCCGCCCCCAGGATCGCCGCACCGGAGGTCATGCGCGCGATGTACTGGGGAATCGTGGGGGCGTTGATCCCCTGGGCGTCGCGTACGACATCGAGGAGCTTGTCTTCCTGCGCCTTCAGCTTCCGGATGCGGTCGCGCTCAAGCGTCATGCGCTCCTGCACTTGTGACCGACGGCGCCCCAGCTGCTCGCGAGCCTCCTGCGCCGCCTGGAGTGTGGTGCGCCCCTCGGGCAGTCGGGGTTGATCGCCACGCGCTTCGAGCCGGCGGACCTGCCTGGTACGCACCCCCATCTCACGGGAGGTCGCGAGGTATTCTCGCTGCGCCGCGCCGAGGCGACCAATGGCCTCCTGGCGCTTGCCGACGAGCTCGGGCAGGGCGGTCTTCTGGATGCGCTGCGCCCGCACCCCACGATACAGGCGGCCGCCCGCGAACTCCCCACTGGTCAACCCTATGGTGTCGAGGGGGAAGCGAATCAGTTCCATCAGCGCGGCGGGCGAATGATCGTAGATCCAGCGGGGCGCCGCCACAATGTTGAACTTCGGGAAGGGGTACCCCAGTTTCAAGGGCCACATCGTATTGACGGCGTGGAGCAGCGCCCCAGGAATGGATCCCCGCGCCGCCTGCCCAGAGAAGGTTGATTCGAGCGCCGCGGCGGTGGCGTTGTACACCAGATTATCGAAGGCCTGCGCACCTCCGACGGCCGTCACGATATCCTCATAGGGTTGCTGGAGGAGGACGTCGGGGGTATGTCCGGCGGCCCGCAGCTGGGCGCGCATGGTGGCATCGAATACGATCCCGCGGCCGCTGAACTCCTGGGCGCGATTGAACACGGTGAGGACCCGCTGCAGCTTGGGGTCGAGGATCGCGTTGAGCAGCTTGAAGCGCGAGCCCCCCTCATGGAACTCTTCCCCACCGGCCATTGCCCCCAGGAAGTGGGCCTCATGCTCGGGGACCTTCGTGAGGAGGTTGATCGTGTGGCGCGCATCAGAGGGGTCGAGCTGCCCAATGGTCGCCTGCCCGAAGTCATAGATGTCCTGCAGGGTCGCCTTCCAGGCGGTACGCGGGGTCACGGTCGCGCCGTACTTCCCCTTCAGCGTCAGCTTCTCCGCCGCGGTCGCCTTCGCGAGGGAGGCCCCTGCTTCGTCACCGAGCAACTTGGCCAGCGGGATGGTGAGGGCGTCATCCAGGGCATCCACCGTGTACCGACCAGCCGTCGACATCATGTTGCGGACCGCGGTGCGCCAACGCATCAGCATGAACGGATAGCTCGCCGCCTGGAGCAGCTCCAGCTCGGAGGCCTTCCGCGGCCGCTGCAGGGTGTTCGCGAGCATGGCTTGATCGAAGGAGGCGGTGTCGGTGGCCAGCACGTCGAGGGTGGCCTGCGCATCCATCGTGGACCCAGTAGCTCCCACGACCTGCCCACGCTTGCCCACGATCACCCGACCTGAGCCGAGCATCCCGCGCAGCGCCCCACCCATCGACATCTGCTCGGCGACCCGCGTGAGGGTTTCCTCGTTCGTCTGACGGAAGGCGGAGAGCCGCTGGAGGATCCGCGCGGCCTCCTGGACCGCTTCGATCGCGTGCTGCCCGATCTCCTGGTCCGAGAGATGGAGGTACTGCTTCAGCTCCCGGGTGTTCGTGCCGGCGAAGGCGAGGTCGGCGATCTGGCGATAGAGCCGCAGGCTGGTGTCTTCATTCCCAGGGATGATGTGGATCAGCTCAGGGTCGGTCTCCTCGATCAGCGTGTCGACGAAGGTGCGCGGCAGGGTGTGGGCACGCTGCGACGGCTTCAGCGGCCGCTGGATGCGCCCAGGATTGATGATGCCCGCCGGGCCGATCGTCGCCTTGCCACGGGCGGCGCCAGCCTGCGAGACGATCCCGGAGGGCGGGAAGTCCTTCACCGGGGGCGCGGTGCCGAGCCCGGATTCCTGCCGGCCTTGCGCCACGAGCTGCGCGTTGATGTCTTCCTGGAGCGGGGTACCCTTGACCGCCTGTGCGAGGAGCCGCTCCTGCTGGGGGGTCTTGGCCGCCTGGAACGCGGCGGAGTAGGAGCGCACCGAGGCCGAAGCGGCGGTCTTCCACGCCTTGTCCCAGTTGCCCTCCTCCATGTGCTGCTCGACGCGAGAGAACCACGGGCTACCGCCGTGCTCCTCCTCCTGCCGCTTGAGCCATTTGCGCAGGCCCTGCCGGTCGCCGGAGGGGATGTCCAGAATGAGCACCCCCTCTTCCTCGAGCAATCGACGGAGGAGTGGGGGGCGCTCGGCCAGGGTACGCTCCCCGACGCGCGGCTTCCCTGGGGGCGGGGCCGCGAGGCTGAATGGCACCTCGGCGACCGGCGGCAGGGGACGATCCTCAGTGCGCACCCCCTCCAGCTCTGGCAAGGCCGGCTCAAACTCCTGCAGCCCCTGGCCGGTCGGTGGTGCCGGACGGGCAGGTGGAGGTGGGGCGAGGGCACGGCGCTCCGCCTCGGTCCCGCCGCCAAACTTCCGGAGGAGCTCCGCGTGTCGACGCTCACTGACCCCGGTTGGCGCCCCCATAATCTGACTGCGCCGCTCAGGCCCGCTATAAGCGAGGTCTTTGGCCGCGCGCCCCGTCGGGCCTGGAGGTGGTTCTCCCCCTTCGAAGTCAAGCAGCGAGGGACCCTTCGCACCACCGGGGCCTTCCATTGGTAAGCCCGGCTGTGCTGGGCGGATTAAACCACGACGTACTGCCTCATTCTGGGCCGCATCGAAGTACTCCTGGACCTCTGGGTTGATTGGACCTTCCGCCGCGATGCGCATGGAGCCCAGCAGTTCGCCGTCGGTCGCCTCCCTGGCGGAGCGTTCGAACTCCGAGAGGTCCTGCTCGGGGAGGGCCTGCATCCCGGCCTCGTCCACCCAGCCGATGATCGAATCGCCCGCGCCAGGCTCGGAGATGATCGCGTGGCCTTCCTTGGTCGTGATCACCGGGGCCCCCTTGCCTCCGTGGCCACTACGTCGGGTGAACACCCCACCCCGGCGACCTTCCGCCACCTGGGTCAGACGCCCACGCGCGACCTGTGCGGCCGCATCGGAGATGGTGGTGCCCTTCCCCTCAAGCAGGGCTGCGCGCAGATCCGCGAGGACCTCCTGGCGGGTAGCGTGTGCGCGAGCCCCCTTGGCGGCAGTGAGAATTTCATGGTACACAGGCGCCCCGGAGATCGCCCCGCCGCTGGTCGCACCCCGCCGCTTCGCCTCCCCGACTGCGGACGAGATATCGCCCGTCTCGATCTTCAACTCCGCCAGCTGACTCTGAGTCGAGCCGCCCCCGATACGCTCGTAGGGGTGCTCCTGCAGCTCGTAGAGCATCCGCGCCAGCTCGCGGCGCACCTCGGCCGGGTAGGTGCCCGGATCCTCCGCGTGCAGCTCCGAGGGTGCCTGCTCAAAGCGGAAGGTCTTCCCCACCTGCAGCCGGCGCCGGGTCATCCGGGGTTCCCCGTGCAGCTCACCCTTGCGGCGCGGTCCAGCGTTCGGTCCACTCGCGTACTCTCGGTCGATGGAGGTAGGCTCAGCAGTACCAGGAATGCGCGGCTGCTCAGGCGTCGCCGGGCGGCCACCCATCCGCGCGCCCTGACGAACCGGACCCTCCTGCGACACGGTGGGGCGGTCGATCAGCTCCGGTGGTGCTCCAGGCTCAGCCATTCCACGTGGAACGCCCTCACGCCTCAGCTGGAATTGCTTCGGGAGGAGGCGCGGCGGCCCTGGAGGCTCCTGGAGCGACGACTCAAGCTGCCCACCCAGACGCTCGGCTAAGGCAGGCGGCCCACCACCTGCGACGATTGTGCGTCCTGGCGGGCCACCACCGGGAATGGTGTCGATCTGGTTTGGATCCGGTGTGAACTGCCCAGGCTCAAGCAGCCCCTGGGGTGGCGGCGGTGCGTAGGGGGTCGCCTCTAAGCCCGGCTGTATCGGTGGGACAGCCGTTGGGACGATCTTGCCGAGGGTGGCCAGCTGCTCCAGGTAATCCTTGGCCTGCAGGGCGGTGTGGGCATCTGACCGCGCCCCAGGCACCGCATCAGGCCCGTACAGCCGGCGGAGCTCGCCCAGCAGACGCGCTTCCTCCTGCTGGTACATCTGGTCAGCCATCTGCGCCATGATGAGCTGATCGGCCGGTGACAGCGGGGACGGCGGGATGTCTGTCGGCAGCGCCCCTGTGGCGTCACCAAAGCTCGGCGCGCGGCCGCGGATGTTCGCGTACCCTTCAAAGGCTCCATGTGTAGCCCCGCCGAACGCCCCGCCGAGGGCCATGCCGGTCGCGACGTCGGTGGCTGAAGGGGGGCCGCCGGTCTCGATATAGGAATGCCCTACGGTCCCCGCGCCCCCGATGGCCGACCCGAACCCGACCTGTGACGCGGTGCGCCCCAGCAGCGTGGCACCTCGAGCGCCGGGATTGAGCGCGCCCAACGCCGCATCGAACGCCATTGCCCCCGGGGAGTACTCCTCGCGATTGCCGAAGTGCTTCTGATAGTACTGGCTCGCCGCCGACCCCAGCCCGCCACCCGTAAACCCACCAGCTGCCGTCCCCGCAGGCCCCATCGAGGACCCCAGGAGGGCCCCACCGATCGTCGGGACGACATTCAACCCAGTCTCGATCGCCGTGTCGACGAAGGAGTGCTTGAGCGGGTAGGTTGGCAGCGGCCCGGGCGGTCCAGGCGGCATCGCCTTGGTGTAGTGCGGCAGGATCTCCGACCCGATGAGCAGCGGGTCTACCAGCTGGAAGGTCTCAGGATCCTCGGTCTCGAGCGCCTTCATCAGCTCGCCGTCGTCCAGATCATCGAACATGCGCGGGTGCTCCTCGCGGTAGGCCTTGGCGACCTCCACGGGTGAGAACCCGCCCCGTCCGAGATTCAGACGATCCGGCATGCTACTGTCCTACCGGTCCTGCCCCACGCGCACGAATAGGCGGCGCCGGGATCGGTTCAGCTGGTGGGAGCGCTGGACGGACGGGCGGACGTGTACCAGACGGTCCACCCCCACGATTCTGCAGCGCCCGCTGCCGGACACGCTCAGCCACCGTTCCACCAGTGGATCGCTCCCGCGCCGTCACTGGGGTCGCCGATTTCGCCGCGCGTACCAGGTCGTCGTACGACATGTAGGGGAGCCCCTGTTGCTGCGCCTTCTCCCGGACGATCTGGTCGCGCTGCTGGGGCGTCGGCGACCGCTTCAGCAGATTGGAAGAGGTCTGCAGCTTCACGGTATCCTCGACCGCTGCCAGCAAGGCCTCCGCGTCGAGCTGCGTCTGCGATTTGACCGCTGAGGGCTCGTCGCCCAGGGCCGGACCGGTCCCCCCGCCTCGGAGGATCGGCGCCCGCACCGGGACCTGTGGGTTGCTCGGGTCCTGGATGACCGTGGTCCCCGCGTAGGCCGGGGGCGGGGTGTATTCGCTCGGCATGACCATCGAGGACCCATCCGGGAGCTGCTTGATCTTCCAGTAGCCACTGGTGGTGACCTCGGAGGGTTCGATCCCGTACTGCGCGCGGATCTCCGGCGAGTCACGAATCGTGGAGGTGAGCCCCGCACCGGTCGTCGCCGACATCCGCACGAACTCGGCATCGGCGGGGACCGGGGTGCCATCCGGCCACGCGTACCGCCCCGTCGTGTAGTCGAAGCTGACCGGGTGAACCTTGCCGTCCGGTGTCTTGACCCCGAAGGTTGGCGCCGCGAACTGCCGCTGATTCTGTGGTGCCCCCAGCATCCCCATGATCGTCCGCTGGATCTCGTCAGGCGTCGCCCCAGCCTTGGTCAGCTGCTCGGTCGCGACCTGGATCTTGGTCTGCAGCGGGACGCGTGCCTGCATCTCGGCGATCTCCTCGGCCGTCGGCACCCCCGTCCCGCGACGCTTGTAGGGCGACTCAGGTGGAGGCGCCCCAAGCATCCCAGTCGCTGCCGCGTCAGGTCCCCCCGTCGGCCCAAGCTGCGGCGGTTGCATCGGATTCTCCACCCCGCCAGGTGTACGTCCACCCCCACCCCCGGGGCCCATCCCGAGCTCTGGAGGCGGTTGGGTCGGCAGTTCGCCCGCGGTGGGGGGTGCTTCTGGAGGAAGCTGTGTCCCGACCATCTGGCTCCCCGCGTGGACCGGCTGGTTGGTCGACATCGCTGCCCCGCCAGGGGTCGCAGGGGCTTGCCCGGGAGTCTCGCCCGGGACCATCTCGTTCATGCGCGCGATGACCTGCGCCATAAAGGGGTTGCGCTCCACCTCCCCCATGAACCCTTTGAACCCCTTCTTCTTGTCGATCGGCTGCATGAGCCCCTGCAGCGCCAACTCCTGCATCTGGGGGTCGCGGCTCGCGAGCAGGTGCCCGAACACGCGATCGGCCATCGCGCGGTTCTCCTGCTCCTTCTTGTAATTCTTGTCGGACTCGGCTTCGCGCCGCCCCTGGAAGCCCTCGACCAGCCCGCTCCAATATCCGGAAGGCATGATTTACTCCCCCGCCGATCCGTAGCCGGTCGGTCCGTACAGGGACCCACCACCCCCGCCGCCGCCCTTCTTGCCCCACGGGATCATCCCCGCGACATCGTAGAGGAGGTTCCCCCAGTTCTTCCCGCCCTCCTGCTCCTGCCCGCGAATCTGCGACGCCTGATTGAACAGCCCGGAGTTGACATACGCCGCGTTGCTGGCCGCATTGACCCCGGTATTGGCGGCGTTCGCCCCCGCGCCGACCTGCGTCCCTCCAACTGACCCGGCCCCCTGGGCGGCCATCGCGCGAGCCGCCGGCAGCATCCCGGCCATCTGCCCAACCTTCTGACGATCGAGCTCGGCGAGGGCATAGTCACGCCCACCCCCGCGCTGGGTGCGCTTGGTCTTGCTCTCAGCCCCCTTGTAGAACTCCAGCGCCCCCTGCATCTCCGGCGCGAGTGACTCCCGCGCGGATTGCCGGTTGCTGAGGATATTCTTGTAATAGTTACCGGCGGCCCCGAGGGTCTCCCCACCGGCCTGCGTCATCTCCTGCCCGGTCTTCATCAGCGGGGGTGCCATGCCCGCAAGCTGCGTCGCGGATTGCTGGGTGCCGGCGGTCGCGGCCTTCTGTTCCTTCGAGGCGCCGGAGAGCTTCTTCCCCATGTACGCCCCGGCGATCATCGAGCCGGCTTTGAGGGCGAATGGAATCGCAGCTGCCATGACTAACCTCCTACCACCGCTTGTGCGGGCTCGAGCACGACGTAGAACAACTTCCCAGGCGCCTCATAGAACCCCAGCCGAGACGCCGCGGCGGCGAGGGGCTCGAGGTTCTCATCCCCGATCACGGCAAAGGCGGAGGGCTCCCCGGTCGCCTCGACGATGCGCTGCATCTCCCCCACGAGCCCACCAACCACCCCAGGAGACTTCCGGTAGTCTTCATGAATCCAGAGCGGCTCGGTGTGCAGCGCGTACCACACCACCCAGTACGCGACAATCTGGTCGTCCACCTCAACCACCGCGATGGACATCTCCTTGAGGCGGTCGGCGCGGACCTTCATCTCGGCGAGGGGGCCCCCCGCGTCGATGGCCTTCTGGGTCTCCTCGGGGGCAAGGGTGCGTGCGCGAATCGTCATACGACACTCACAATCAGTCCGTTCTCGACGGTTACGACGAAGGTCAGCGACGTGTCAAATGTCGCGGTCGCCCCGCCGATCCCCTTGAACGCCTCGAGCTGCGCGCTCACATACGCGCGGAGGAACGCCACCGTCACCGCGTCCTGCTCGCTGGTCGGGTTCCCGACATTGACGACGCGCTGGCGATTCGCGTCGAGCGCCTGGGTGTTCCGGATCGCGGTCGCTTCCAGGGTCTCGAGACGGTGGACCAGCGCAGAGATTTGATCGAAGGCCGCCTTGACCGCCTTCTGGGCGTTGGGGTCGGTGATCTGGTTGACGTAGGGGTACCCGGCCATCTAGGCGCCTCCCGGGGTTGCCGCCTGAATCGCCGCGTTGCCCATCACGCGCGCCGGATCCAGGTCATCATTACTCGCCGGCATCGGGCACCACCGCGCGGCACCGCTCGACCAATCTTCCACGTTGATCTCGGACTCCTCGCGATACACGTAGAATCCCGACGTGGAGCTCAGCAGGTATTCGAAGAGTTGGCCCTTCGCCGCGTTCAGGGGCACCCGGATCTTCTGCTTTGCCCCAGCGGTCGAAAGCAATGTGTAGTTGGAGGTGTCGAGGGTCGCCCCCGAAAGCCCATACGAGGTAATCCGCAGGTTGACGGGTCCACTCGAGCGAATCGACACGAACGCCTCGACGGGTTTCTGCCATCGTCCCTCCAGCCCGAGGTGCGGCCGCTCCTGGGTCTGCCACCGTGTGATCGCCAGCGGCTCCTCATCGAAGATCGGCTGCCACCGGTAGAACTTCCCGAAGGTCGAATCGGTCGCGCGCAGGCGGAAGAGGCGGCCTCGGAGCTTCGGGAAGCTAATGTGCTGGATGCCCCGCCCGGCAAAGGTCAGCGCGCGGCTATCCTGCACCATCGCCTGATCGATGTCCACCACCACCGTCTTCGGGCTGCCGAAGGTGTCGGCCTCAATGAGGTAGCCCTTCAGCCACTTGTCGGCGTAGGTCCCGAAATTCAGCCAGTTGGTATCCCAGCCGAACACCCGCGGTGGCTCTGGGTCGGTGAGCCATTCCACCTTGTAGCGGATCCAGGCCAGGCAGGCACCCGTTGGGCGGAGGCGAATCTGTTGCGCGAGCGTGGAGCCCCAGGTGAAGGGCAGCTTCTTCCGCCCTGCCGCATGTACGGTGAGGGTGGCGACCGTCGTCACCGAGCCATCGTTGACGGTGGTCTCGACCACCACGGTACGATCGTCATCACCGGTATCGCAGGTGATGAAGCAGCCCCAGACGTAGCCCTCCCCACCCGGGAGCTCCTCCCACGGGGTGGGTTCATTGAGGGTGATCGCGGGCTGCATCTGCCGGGTGACGCCGTAGCGCGTGAAGCTCGGTCGCAGCCCGGACGCCCCACTGCCCCCGCTCAGGGGAGACGTCCCGCTGAACTCCACGTTCACATTGCGTGCGTGCTGGGGCGCAATCCCGAATGTCTCGAAGAGGTACCGCCGCGGTCCGGAGGTGCCGGTCACCCCCAGGGTGGCATTGGCCGTCATCTCGTCGTTCAGGAAGGTCGCGCAGGTCAGGGCGACCCCGTTGATGGTGGCGTCGAGCACGACCTCGGTAAAGAGCTTCTCCACCCGCGGGTCCCCGAAGTCGAGGGCGCCCATGCGGAACGAGAACGGAATCCCTACCCCGTCATCGTTGAACCCGTCATGCGTGTAGATCTGCCCGGTCGCATTCCCCCCGAGGATGATCGAGGCATCGGTCCCCTGCACGGGCTCGCCATAGACGGTGGAGATCGGCTCGCCAAAGAGGTAGGGGCGCCAGGCCTTGTCGAAGAAGTTGTAAATGAGCTGTCGGCGGGTCCCCTGACTGTCGGCGTAGGTCAGCCAGAGCTCGTCCTGGTAGTACTCCAGCTGTAAGGCAGTCGGGGTGGTAAAGTCGATCGGCAGGAGCCCCCGCGCCGGCTCCCCCCGCCAGAGGGGGTTGAGCATCTCATCGGAGAGTCGCTCGGGCGCACCCCCGGAGGAGAGGCGGACCCCGAACGGTGACACGAAGGCCACCCCGAAGGGGGTCACGCACATGGCCCAGCGACCGACCAACCCCTCATTGCAGGCCGTCGGCTCGGTCGTCCAGGTGCCATCCGCGTTCAGGAGGATCGCGTACATCCGGGTGCGCGAGAAGCAGAAGCCCTGGGACGCAATCATGCCCCCGTTCATCAGCTCCTCGGAGGCGGCGCAGACATCCGTAAATTCCGTCGCCGGCCAGGACTCCGGCATCCCCTGCTTCGAGCGATAGAGGCGCCCAGGCTGCCGGGGGTCGCCCAGCGCGAACATGTAATCCTCGACCAGGAAGAAGATGGGCACCAGCTGGTTGAGGACCGTGTTGCCGGCGGTGTCGACCGAGGTGACCGGCTGATCGTTGTCGATCTCGAGCGACTCCTCGGTCGCGGCGGTTTCGTCTGAGGTATTGTCGAGGAGCGCCCCGCCGTCGGTGGTGTTCTGGACGACGAAGAACCAATCCCCCGAGGTGATGGCCGACCCGCCCCGCCGGAACAGCTGTTGGCGCAGGCCCAGCGCGGTACCACCGGAGGGTAGGGCCGCGTTCGGGATGACGTTGACCTTCTGACGCACCGGGTTGACCCAGGCCGACTCCGCCATCACGGGGGAGGGGTTGCCGACCGCGCCGGTCTGGGTGTTGTAGTGGCGGACGCGGTAATCGTAGGCCTGCGCGTCCGCCTCGGCGGTGTCCGGGTTCCCTCCACCGTCGACCGACCAGTCCGCAAAGGTGATGGTGATCGGGACGTCAGTGTTGGTCTGGATGACGATGACGATCCCGGTGATGGTGGACCAGGAGGACGCGCCAACCTGCGGCATACCCACCCGGCCGAAGTCCCCGCGGCGGAGGGGAATCCCCAGGATGCCAAATTCCCCCCAGACATTCCGGCCGGCGGGGAAGGTGGGCGTGACCAGGCGCTTGTTCTCCGTGATCCCCCCGACGGTTTCCAGGGAGGGTCGTGGATTCTCGATATTCGAATCCTGCTTGAAGGCCTGCAGGAGCTCGTTCTGCCGCAGGTCGGCGCTGGCGTCGAGCGAGCTGACCTGCCGGTCGTGGAACGGGGCGAAGTCGTTCGGCCGGATCGCCTTGTACCAGGCTTGGGTGTTGTTGACACTGTTGCCCGGAATGAACCCAGGCGTGAACGCATCACAGACAAAGTAGATCTTGATCTCCTCAAGCGTGGAGGGGTCACTAACGTTGAGGCGGAGATGGATCATGTCGTCGTCGGTGATCGGGGTGGCGCCGAACGTCGACAGATTCAGGGTCCGGGAGATGGAGATGATCGAATCGTACCCAAACCCTGCCGTCGCCCCAGTCGGGTCTGTGGTGACCTGGACCAGGAAGTCCCCAGCGCCGAGTACGTCGGTGGCGACTGGGGCACCCGTCGCATTCGGGCCCGCCGGATCGCGATCCTGTCCAGCCGTCATGGTCCAGTTCGCCGCCGCCGAGGCCCCTGCCGGGTCGGTCGCGTCGAAATTGCAAATGACCTTCGTCAGCTGCGCCTGCACGGTGGTCGAGATGATCGACCCGGGCTGCAGGCCGATAATCGAGACGGCGCTGGTGCGATCGACCTTCCGGTTGCGCGAGCGGTCACCGATGAAGACGAAGGGCGCCCCGCTGAGGGGCATGTTCACCCCGGCGAAGGTCAGGGGGTCGCCGGAATAGTTCGAATCGATGAGCGTCAGCGCGCCGGATTGGCCGCGGTAGAGCGAGGTCCCACTACCCGCCAGGCGCGTGAAGGTCGAGGCGGCAGGGTCGTTCAGGCGGAAGAGGCGGTTAATGTGCTGAACCCCAGCGGTCGTACCGAGCGCCCCCTGGCCCGGACGCACCGTGAGCGGGCCTCCGTAGCGGCTGACCATGTTCGCTGAACGCGCCAGCTCCTGCGGATCCAGATCGAAGATCGCATCGACGAGGTTGATCCCCTTCCGCCCGAGCAGATACATGGGGGTCTCAAAGGCGGGGACCGGTGCGTGACCCGGCCAGACCTGGACTTCGGAGGTGGGGCGATCCGGGATGGCCATTAGAGGGCGAACCAGCCTTCCGTCGCCATGATCTTGGCCAGCTCGACCCCTTCCGTCCACCGCTCCTCACACGCCTGCGCCAGCACAGGATTCGCGGCCTGCCCGACCTTGGAGAACATCTCGGCCAGACAGCCGTACTTGATCGTCGGCACAAACTCATCCGACACGCTGAAGTTGATCCCGCCTGCGGTCAGCGCGGCTCCCAGCGCCACGTAGAAGCGTTCCAGGGCACTCCCCACGGCGGTCGGGATCGGCACGACATAGGTGGTCGTCGTGTTGCCGTCGACTTCGTAGTAGCCCCGTGGTGAGGCAGAGGAGGCGCCTGGCCAGGTCGGCAGGGCGTAGTCCAGCTCCTGCGCGTCCATCTTCGGCAGCTCATGGTAGAGCCCGGCGGTATTCTTGTACGCGATGAGGACGGTCGCGACCCAATCCGCGGGGTTCGGCTGGTCCGACTGTGCCAGCACAATGGGGGTCTCGAGGTGCGTCCAGAACAGCGCACAGGCCGCCAGGAAGCGGTTCTGGCGCTGGTTGAGGTACCCCAGCACCTCGGCCTGCGTCCACATCGTCGAGGGCCAGGTGGCACCGCCGTCGCCCGCATTCTCAATCGTGACGCGCTGGATCTCGGAGAGGATCGTCTGATCGGTAATCGCCATCAGGTCCCCGCTCCCAGCGCCGCTCCGGGCGTCCCATCGTCATCCTTGAGACGCTTGGTCGCCTCGACGCGCTGCTGGGCATCCAGCCCCAAGACCCGACGGTAGTACGACGAGGCGCGCATCTGATCGTTGCGCTCCAGGCAGCCGGCGAGGAAGGCCATGTGCTTCGGCTTCATCTGCTCCATGACCGAGGGCAGCTTGAAGCTCAGCACGTAGAGCGCCTCATCCAGGACCAGCTTGAGTTCCTCATCCCCGATATCGACGAATTGCCCGTCGGCTGTCAGGACGGGGGTGAGCTTCACCGCCTCGAAGGTCAACACAGTCCCGCCTACCGCGTCGGTTGGCCAGATGGCGATAGCACTCAGCCCCACGGGCGCCCACTCCTGAATGGTGGTCGGGACCGGGCTGCCAGAGGCGGTCGTCTGGGTGCGCCAGTCCCGCTTCGAGCGATACAGCTCAACAATACTCTTGCGTGTGAGGGCCTTCCCGACGCGGGTCACACGGGTGCGGTAGGTCAGCGTGCCTGGGACCACGACGAACGGGGTGTTGATGACGGTCGGGGCCGTCGCATTCCCTCTCCAGTACCCGGTGAAGAGGTTGAACTGGCGGAGAGACTCGTTCAGCGCGTCGTTCGCTTCCACTGTCGACCAGTACGGATCCCCGGTGTAGCGGTCCTGGAGGCGGGCCCGGAGGGTGGCGCGCGTGGTCGCTGTATAGGGCACTAGAGCTCAAACTCCGTCGGGAAGGTCATCACACACCCGGTCGGGGCGACCACAGGGGCGCCCGGTTCTGGGAACAGGCTTCCACCAGAGATCGGCGCGACCGGGTAGAAGGTGCCATTCAACCAGCCGTCCGGGGATCCGGGAATCACAAATACATCGTAGATCACCCCGTTGGCGTTCAGCGTACTCTGCACGGTAATCTGATCGATGCTACCCGCGGTAATTCCTGTCGTCGTGATCGACCCCGTAGAGGTAGAACTGTCCGACCCGGTGTGGGACGGATCCCGGAAGATGATCTGCGCATTGTGGGGCTGGACCACCGCGAGCAGGGGGAACCGTAGACTCGCCGGGGTCAGGGGGATCACCCGTGGGCTGACCCCGTTCCCGGTGTAGCTGAGGATCTGCAGCACCCCGGAGGCGCTACTGTCGTCCACCATCCGCATGGCGACGTAGGCGGCGGCCCCGTTGAGACCCTGGTTGATGTGCAGGGGGGTCTGACTGGTGAGTACCCCCATCGCCTGGGTTAAGGCATTCACGGTCTCGGAGGTGGTGACCCGCTGGGCCGTCGCGAGCGCGTGCCCCGGGCCCTTGTACCAGTAGTTCGCGGTATTCGAGGCGCTGCCGAGTTGCTGGAGCAGGACCCACACGGCATCCGGGGTGAAATTGGGGTCCAGCAGCGCGTTGGCCATGACGGCGGAGGCGGCTGCGGTCCCGTGCATGAAGGCCCCCGCGAGCAGAAAGCGCATCCCCGGATCGCAGATCCCGATGTACTGGTAGGTCGCCCCGGTCTCATTGAGGTTTGGACTGTTGCCGGAGATCTGGATCTTGGTCGTGGCCGTGACGGGATTCAGGACCGCACGACAGAGGCTGTCCGGGACGACCCGCTCCGTGTTCAACCAGCCCGACGCGACCCCCGAGGAATGCCAATGCGAGGGGCCATTACTGGTCGCGGGGATGCGGCGGATCCAGTACCAGTGAACCGGGTAGGGAATCGTGATGTCCTGGCCGAGGCTGTTCCCCGCGTAGGTCCCTCCAAACACCGCAACTGCACGCATGGGCGAGACGACAGCGCCGGTCAGTTCGTATTGGGGGTAGGGCGCGTTGTGCGTCCCGAGCGACCGGACGATGGGGGGCACGAGCGCATCGCCGATGTTGCCATCCTCCGGCCCCCAGGCGCCGATGTATTCGACCGACGCGCACAAGGCCGCGACGCTCGAGGCGCTCGCCGAGGCCCCCTTCTCGTGGTAGATCTCAATGGGCCAGATGATCGGCTCAATCCGCAGGATGTTCGGTGGGTAGGGTGGGGGTGGCGTCGTCAGAGTCGACGGCCGGTACATGATCGCGTTCCAGAAGAGGAAGGTCTGTTGGACGATGGCCGCCAGCACCGCCGCCCCGCCCCCGACGGAGTAGCCCAGGGTGCCATCTGCCACCCCTGCCCGTGAGCTGTACATCCCCACGGTCATGGCCGCCGCCCCGAACTGCGCAATTGCCCCCTCCACCGCATCGGTCGTCAGGGCGAGACGCGCACCGGAGGTGGAACTGGTCAAGCGCCCGACCGACTGATTCGGGGGGATCTGCAAGTTGTCGCGGTAGTCCCCGACCCAATTGACTGAGTGGGACGCAGCAAACCCGGTCGGGTTGATCCGGACGACATGACTGCCCGTCAGCCAGTCCAGCTGGGTCGTCTGCGGAACCCCCGCGTTAATCCAGTCGTCGACATCCATCTCAAGGCCGAAATTGCCGGTACTGCACCCGAGATCCGTACTCTGATGCGTGCTGGAGTTCTGGCCGAGGCCCCCATCTGGAACCGAAATGACCGCGGAGACGCCCACCGGGTGCCCATTGAGTTGGAGGCTGAATGACCCAGACCCCTCGTACGGCGGATCCGACCCTGACTGCGCCTCCGGGTTGTACACCAGGATGATGTCCAGCCGGTACCACGTATCTACCAGCAACGCCTCCGTCGATGTCCTGCTCACGGTCACGACACTGGAGCTATTGAGATTCTCAAATTCGATCGTGCCGCTTGGATTGATCGACAGGCGTGCGCCACCAGCCGCAGAGGGGAACCCGTGCGAGCGCCAGAACATCTGACGTGATCCCGTGGGCAGACGACGGATGCGAACGTAGAGGCGCTCCCAGGACTGATTAAACGGCGCACCCCCGGTGAAGTTCGCCAGCGGCATCGTGCGGACACTGGTCAGCTCCCGCATGCAGAAGCCGTAGCCCTCGGGGGTCCGGGAGGAGTCGCGGGACACGTCCTGGAGCGACGGGGATCCAACAGTTGGCCCCGCCGACTCCCCCCCGTCCGGGAGCTCAAACCCAATCGCCCACCGCCGCTGGGAGATGGGGATCGGGACCGGTTCATCATCCGCGATAATCGTGTCGACGGCCCCACCCCCGCGCAGGGTGATCATGCCCACCCAGGTGAAGATCCCGTCGGCGAACTGGTTCCCGAACGGATCCTGTCCACCCGGCACGTTGATCGTCGGCACGGCCGCATCCGCGAAGTACACCCCGACCGTCGACTGGAAGTACCACCCCAGGTCCATCCCCGCGAACCAGGGGGAGATGTAGTACATCCCCTTGTCGAGCAGGGGTCCACCTGGAATCGGGTAGGTCAGGCCGAAGACGGCGGCAGCTGTCGCTGGGGGTGTGGTGATCGAGAGACCGTACTGCGCCCGCGCCGCGTCGAAGTCGTCGCGGACCGTGAAGTAGATCACGTAGTTCATGTAGTAGGTGACCGCCATCAGCAGCCCCCTCCCCAGGTCCTGTGCATCGTCTGTCCGCCCTTAGACGAGCCCGACTTCGCCTTCCGCCTGAAACGTGAGCGTCGTGAGTGCGCTCGCCCCACCGACGAGGAACCCGTTCGTCCCTTCGAGCCGCATCGCGCCGTACCAGTCGACAAAGGAGTTGGCCGGGACGCTGAGTCCCTGGCCGACGACTTCGGTCCCTGCCGCGTTGGCCCCGGTCGCCCCCTTCCAGAGGGAGAACGTGGCCGCGCCGCCGGTCTTGTTCACGATGCGGATATGCCGCAGGATGATGTAGGTCGCTGTGGCCACGTAGCCGACCGCGCTCGCCCCAGCGGCGGCCGCGGCGACGATGTTGGTCGTCAGGGTGGTGGTCAGGGCGACCGGGCCGAAGGTTTCGAGTTTGTTCGCGGCCATGATGCCTGCTCCTTAGAGCTTAGTAAGGTTGAGAAAGGTGCGGGCCTTGGTGCGCACACCAGAGGCGGCGACCTCGGATGCAACCCGCAGTTCCAAATTCCCCCGAACCGTGATCTGGCAAACTCCAACGATTTTAGCCATAATGGGGCTCGTGGTACTGGCGACCCCGACGGAGACTTTTACCGCCCCGAAACCGTCGCCCCCCAGTCCGTCACTGTTGCTATACCCCTCCAGAATCTGACCGACACCGCTGATGTTTTGATCGTCGCCGATACCTGTTGTCGCCGTCGTGCCCGTCCCAATCTGGTACCACCAATTCATTTCAAATGACGCCGTTCCTGTGAAGGTGAGCACGAGAGCAATACCCGTCGTGAGCGCCGCGGTCGTATAAAAGACCGTGTATTCGAAGTAGTACACCCCGACGTCGATCGCGGTCGACATTTGGAGCGCATTCGCATCGAAGGCACTGGTCGTCGTGTTCAGATTGCCATCTGCCGTAAGACGCTGCAGGGTGAAGTCCGGCCCGGCTTGCCCAGTATTACCGAGGATTCGTGTCAGCACGCTGGGCCCCAACACGCCCCTCAGTACCGGTTCCTCTACAGATCCATCCTCGCCAGGCGGCCCCATTGGGCCTGCCGCACCAGCCGCTCCCCCTGTACCTGCCACGCCCTGTGGTCCTTGGAGTCCTGGTGGTCCAGGTGCGCCGTCCTCCGCGTACCCATCCGCGCCAGGCGGACCAGGCGGACCAGCAGCACCTGCGACCCCAGCCACCCCGGCGACTCCAGGAGGACCGGCCTCCCCTAGTTCCCCAGCCTCCCCGTCAGTCCCTGGAGGCCCTGTAGGTCCCGTCCCCCCACTACCCCCCACCGTGACGGTCGCCCGCTGCCCAGCCACCGTGGCGGCGACCCCGGCCCCCTGGAAGTCGACCTCGGTGACCGATCCCTGCGAGACGCCTTCATCGAGAATTTCGGTGCGCGGCGGATTCTGCACCGGCATCAGGTGTACTCCTGAATCGCCAGTGGAGAGGCCGCCACACTCGCAATCGCGTTCACCGCCACCAGGGTGAAGTCGTACTCACCCATGTTGAACACCCCACCCGGGTAGAGCGTGACGCCACTGCCGAGCACGGCGGGGGCGCCAAAGCCGAGCGAGATGAGGTTGTCGCTCACATTCACCAGGACCAGCCCCAGACGGGCTGCATTGGCTGCCACGGCTTGCGCAGAGGCCACGCCGACCACCGCCATATCCGGCGCCGATGGGGTGAGTGGGGTCTTAGTGGAGACGATGCCCAGGACGACCGCACTCCCGCCCAGAATGCGAACAACAACCCCAGGGTCATCGACCGCTGGTGGTGTGGTGAGGACGACGGGATCATTCCCAATGGTCATCCGTAGGTCGGCTCCATGTACGCGGTGATCTTGATCGCGCCAGCCTCCCCGGCGAGCTTGGCGGTCAGCGACCGGTTCACCAGCATGAGATGCAGGTTTCCCCCACGCTGGTCGGGCGGTAGGGTACGATTCTCGAAGTCCGCATCCGCGTACGGCAGATCAATGTTGTCGGCCTGATAGTAGAAGAAGGGCGCCCCGGTGTAGGTCGTCCCATTGAAGCCGGAGAAGCGCCAGCGACAAAGGAAGGCGTTCGACACCAGCGGGTTGAGCACGAATCCGCGCTGACTGAAGAATACCACCTCCCACGCCAATGCCTGCGCCGAGATGATCGTAAGGTGGCGCACAATCGATCGACAGTGCCGCCCGGCCGCGATTCCCTGGTCGAGGGGGAGATCCAACGTCGCCAGGGCATTCTGTGCCAGCGCGCCGGTGAAGTGCAGCGCGGGGTCCGTCGACACCGGGTAGACATTGCCCCGCTGCACACCGCGGTCCTACTGCGGGATCCCGGTGAAGTGGATCGTCGACCCGGCCCCCGCGACCCAGATGTCCGAGAGCTTGATCGGGGCCCCCGTCCGCGACGTCTGGAGCGTCACCGGCTGGAGATCGGTTGAGTCCACCTTGGTCCCCCAGACCGTGGAGGTCGTCGCGTCGGTCCCACCGATGAAGGCATCCGCCGCGTCCGCCATCAGCAGGACCTCCTGGTAGGGGATATCCACCTTCGGGTCGATCACATTGCCCAGCGAGGCCCCTCCGTACACATTGGAGAGGCGCTGCGCCCCCGCCGCCAGGACTAGCTGTCCACTGACGATCATGTCGGCCTACTTCCGATCGACGGTGTTGCGTGAGCTGGTGATATCCCAGGGCGCCTGTGAGCCCGCCCCGTCCGCGCCGTCCACATCAATCGTGTAGGGCGGCTTCCCCCCGAGCTCCGGGACCGGCGTGCATTCCCCGCTGGGGACTGGCACCACCGCATCCTTGAAGGGGACCGCCGTGAGGCCATTGGGGCCAGGGTCACTGTCGAGGCCGCCGCCAATCCCGTTCAGCCCAGTTCCACCCACATCGGGGGTCGGCCAGGCATCGCTGAAGGGGGACTGCCGAATGCCGTTCTCATTGCTCATGACTGATCTCCTTAGTAGTAATCCGCGAGCGTCGCATCCGACTGCCGCATCAGGGTGGTGTCCGCCGAGAGGGCGGCGAGGCCAAACTTCGAGAGGTCGGTCTGTGACAGATCCATCAGGTAGGTATCGTCGTCCATCACGTCGAGCGACTTGCAGGCCTGATCGAATTGGTCCTCGAGCGTCTTGGCCAGCGCGAGGTTGAAGTACGGGTTCTTCTGTGTCGGGGTCCCCGGCCACTTCGCCGCCTCCGCCAGGGCCCCCTTCTGGAGGACCGAGGTCCAGGTCGCCAGCGCCCCCTGAAAGAGATCATCGTCCCCCAGCGTGTCGGTGCGCCGGAAGTATTGCATGATGTAGCTGCCCGCGGCGGTCGGGTAAGGCCACGCTTCGTAAGTCACCCGCCCAGCCAGCGAGGTCACCTGTGAGAGCTGGGCGGCGGCGAGGACCCGGAAGCGAGTGTCGGCCGAGATGCGCCCCGGGTCGAACAGGTCGAGGCGGTCCTTAGAGATCCACCAGGCGATGGGGCGCTGAATCGTCATGTCCGTGACGGTGTGGATCGAGCGGAAGTCCGCCGGCATGACCAGGTAGATGTCCCGGATGACTGAGACCTGCGCCCCAGAGGTCCCTGCGTAGATCTGCGTCAGGGTCGCCGTGTTCGGCACCGTCACCGTGTCAATCGTGTAGATGGGGGTATTCGAGCCTACGCGTACCTGCCGCCCCACGTCAGTCGCGACGAAGAGGCCCGCGGAGCTGATCGCCGTGAGGCCCTGGGTGAAGGTAATCGTGAGGGATCGGGAAGCCAGGGTGTTGATCAGGGCGTCTCGTCTGAGCCACGCCCAGTGCCGCCGGCCGACCAGATCATCGTAGCTGGTCTGGCACCAGGATTGGACCAGGGACGGCGGGGCTGCCGGCACGTGGAGCGCAATGAGCCTCCACAGGTCGCCGAACGTCTGAATGGCCATCCCTGATCCTCACCTCAGTCCCGCTGCGCGTTAGCCCTTGCCGAAGAACGTGAGTGTCCCGACGAACCCGGAGAGATCGCCGGATGCCTGCGCCCCGGTGTTAGGGACAAACCACATGATCTTCTGCGTCACGTAGTCGAAGAACGGCACGAGGATCGCGGTCGACACCGTGCCGCCGTTGTTACCGATGTTGCCGAGGACCGCGTACACCTCACCCATGCCCAGTTCGTTGGAGGCGTTGACGGGATCACCCCCCGCGACGTAGAGGATCGGGCCGGTGTAGCGGACTTGCCGAACCATGCGATCGTTGAGGCGGTCGCGTGCCGGGAATTTGGTTTCGTCGATATTCATAAGCGTCTCCTCTGCCCCTCAGTAGGATGTCACGGAGGAACCTCTCAGCTCCCCCATGACGTACCTCCTGTGTTTAGAGGACCTCCGGCACGTCGATGTCGACGATCGCCATCGCGGTGCCACCCTGGAGCGCGCCCGCCGTGCGCCCGATCGTCGGGTAGGTCGCCGGGGAGCCTGCCGCAATCACGTCCGCCTTGGCGTTGGTCGCCGAGGGGATCACGAAGTTACCGGCCGGCGTGACGTTCGCCACGACCACCGCGTCGATGAAGTTGACCTTGCCCTTGCCCTTGACCTGGATGCAGGTGAAGTTGCCTGGGGTCACGGTGTTCTTGAAGACGCCCGCGACGCGCCCTCGCCCCAAGGTGGTCACCGTCGTGGTCACCACATAGTTGGCCTGATCCGCGAACCACGCGACCGCGCCGTCATAGGGCGCCACGGCCATCGTGGAATCTGTCTTGACCAGCTTGAACGACTTCGGCAGGCCCGCCTCGCCGGTCTCGAGCACGGCAGAATCGACCGGGATCGTGCGGGGCGGGTTGATGTAGCTGAAGCGAATCCCGAGCTGTCCGGGGTACGCCAGGGTCGGCTCGTTCATCGCTTCCGGATCACCCCCCGGAATGAAGACGGGCTGACTGAACCAACTGTTCGGTGACATAGTGTCTCCTTAGCTAAAAGTGGTCAGCTCGTCTTACTTGGCGATGTTGTACAGGCCGCGCTGTAGACGTGGTGCCCGGCATGAGAAGTTGCCCCCGAACAGAATCTGTCCGGCGACCATGTTGTCGTCGCGTGCGCCTTTGAAGCCCGTGAAGCCGAACGCGAACTTCGGGGACTGCGCGATGTAGAAGCGGAGGTACGCATCGTCGCCCTGGGGTCCGGGGTTCAACCACCAGAAGGTCTCGCCATCGGTATCCAGGTAGTTCCCGAGGTCGGGATCGTTCACGCCATCGGCGCCGGGCGCGTACTGGCTGACGACGATCTTGGCCTGGTTGAACTTGAGGCCAGGCCAGTTGATTTCCGGGTCGACGACATCGACGATCTGGTGCGGGAGAAAGGTCTCCGAGATGTACCCCATGCCGCGGTTCGTGGTGACACCGATGGCAGGGTGCTCCGAGCCGATGCAGGTCGACAGATACGAATGCTGGAGCGCCCTGAAGGACATCGAGGGGACCGAGGGGGTGATGAGGCCGACCGGGGAGTTGAGCGCCCCACCCACCGAGGGCCGGTCCTGACCACCATAGGAGGTGAAGGTCGCGCCCGTCCAGGTGACATTGATGCCATCCGTGAGGGCCTCTTCCAGCCCGTTGATCTCGGCGGACCGATCGTCCCCCGGGAGGGCCTGGCCGTGGTGGAACATCGCGATCTCAAGGATGCCTGAGAGGGTGAGCGCTGCCTCAGCCATATCCGTCTTGACGATCGAGAACATCGCGTTCGGGCCCGTTTGCTCAACCTCGATATCCTCGAGGAACTCAGTCACGTTGACCTCGTAGTACCTCGGGGTAAAGAGCATACCGGTGCGGGTCTGGCGCTTGGTGATGTTGAAGGTCGCACCCTTCTTGTAGGCCCCGCCGCGCATGGGGGCGTACATGTAGTTTTCCTGAATCTGCGGCCCGATCCACTTCCGCGTGAAGCGGGTCTTCAGGTACGCGACCAAGGGGCCGGCGCGGAAGAAGTTATCCACCACCCCCGGCATGATCGTCTTGGTCGTGACGGTGTTCACGTCGTCGAGCAGGATGGGCCCCATGAGGAGGGGGAGGCCTGCCGCAGGCGCGACCCCGCTGGCCCAGAGCAGGAGGGCCATGCAGAGCGTTGTGAAGATCGGATTCGCGCGAATAAAGTCACCCGCGCGTGCTAGATGTCGCATGATCCCTGTGTCCTGTTCTCCCTACCGTGTCGCGGGCGTCCCTGCGGCGCGTTCAGCCTGGAGGCGGTTGTAGTGCGCGGTGGCCGCGTCGACCACGTTGTCCTTCACCGCAGGCGTAAGTGCGTCCAGGGGCGACCCTGACCCAGCCCCGGTCGGGGGCGGATAGGGCATCTGGGCCTGAGACTCCGCGTACTTCCGTACCGCCTCGTCCGCGACTTGCTTGTCGTGGGCGGCGGTCGCGTCAGCACGGTGCTTGTCCAGGCGTTCCTTGTGTACCAGCTCGTACACGCCCGTGAGACCGACCTCGGCGATCTTGGGGTGACGGAGGAGCGGCTCGAGATCCACGATCTCGTTGAACAGGGTGAAGTGGTTCCGGGTGATGGCCTGCTGATCCCGTGAGTACCCCAGGAACGACGCGCGCTCGCCGCGCATGTGCTCCTCGAATTGCTCCGTCGTCATCCCGCCCGACGCCGGATTGGGAGTCGGGTTCGGATTGGGATTCGGGTTCGCGGGATCCACCTTCTCACCTTTCAGGACGCGGGCCCCCACCTCAATGGCGGCCTTGTTCTGGGTGTGCCACTTCGCCAAGTTGCCATGCCACTCCGTCAGGCCCCCTTCGCGTTGATCGAGCTCGGTCGCGCGTGTCGCGAGCTCCTCGCCATCGGTGCGGAGCTTCGCGAGCTGGCGGTCGATTTCGGCTTGGCCTTCGACCCCATTCCCGATCTCCGTCATCAGTGCTGGATTCGTCAGGAGTTTCTCTGCGGCCGCCTTCTGCTCCGGATCCGTGATCTTGCCGAGGAGGCCTTTGAAAAACGCGGTCCCTGTGTCGATTCCCTTACCCATGATTCAATTGTCACCGTCTCTTCCCGGCCCGGGCTCCGCGGAATGCGGGGCCTTCCAGGAGGAAGCTCTTTACATGCTGCCGCTCGCGAAGCCGCCGCCCGGGAAATTCATCCCGGGGGATGCCGGCGAGCCTGTCTGCCCGCCCTTGATCACCAGCTTCGCCATCGTGCGCTGCAGGAGATCCTTCTGCAGGGCAAAGTCATTCGCCATGTCGGGGGCGAT